>OGJU01000175.1_pt1 | contig 81768 bp, 131 predicted proteins | sample 1572251 | NCBI WGS metagenome assembly OGJU01 (sample SAMEA2582144, study PRJEB24529) | metagenome | biome: Human gut stool | place: China | collected 2011
GTGACACTTAGTATATAACCTAATGCCAATGTAGCGAAAACCAAGCTACGCAGAGAGATTTAAAATAGTATTAACCCAACCGATGGCGTATTGGGGATTGGACGGTGAGAACCCAACTATGGACGACCGGAGCGCAAGCTCCCTAAGAAGTAGCGGCTCGATGAAACGTCAAGTTGTTCAAGTGTAAGCTTGGATATAAACGCCTAACCAAAAATGAGATGATGGATATTAGTAAAATGAGCAAGGCACAGCTTGTAAAACTCATAGGTACTTCCTATGTATTCGTGCCAAAGACCAAAGGACACATGTATTGCAGACTGGACGATAGAGGAATTTCTATTGCAGTTACCGACGATTACTCAGTTGTGTCTACCAACTTCCATAGAAACGTATTTACCAATGTAGTAAGTGGCGGTTATTCTAATCCTTATCTGTGGCTTAGAACATTCTGTGAGTGCATCGAAGCAAACAAAGAATTTGGAGAAGTTAAGGACAAGAATGGGAATGTACAAGGTTTCAGCTTCTCTCAACTGATGGAACATGCTGACGAAATGCCGGAAGAGATTGTTAAGGTATTGCAGCATACAGAGCGATGGATTTATACGCTTTCCGAGCCAGCCTTTGCCGTTGGAGGAGATACATTGCAAGTCACCAATGTAATGTGTATGTACTTCTCATACTTGGCAAAAAGTAATACCATGCTCATGCCAGCACCTTCCGATATTTCTCGCAACGAATTTTATCAGAAGTATATCGAAACTATCCGCTATCTTTCTCTTGAAACAACGCTTGATGAAGAAAAGGTAAAAGATTTGAAGGAACAAATCTGCAACATCGAACGTGAGGCAATGAACAAGATTGAGATTCTGATAAGGGATAACGGTGGTGAATTTAAACAATCAATTGCCATTCCTAAAAGAGAGGTTGATGAAGGAGAAGCCTTAAACGAAATGAGGAGTGACACTTAGCTTTTTATAAAAAAAGCCAATGTAGCGAAAACCAAGCTACGCAGAGTGATTTAAAATAGTATTAACCCAACCGATGGCGCATCGGGGATTGGACGGTGAGAACCCAACTATGGACGACCGGAGCGCAAGCTCCCTAAGAAGTAGTGGCTCGATGAAACGTCAAATTATTCAAGTGTAAGCTTGGATATAAGCGCCTTCTAAAGTGGTCGAATTTGACTACTTAAAAATACCGTCTGTGAAGATAGTTTAGATTGATTTTCAATTTTTCATTAAGAGTGATTTTAATATTCTTATACCCTTCTTGCTTGTGAAAGTAGGAAGGTTTTTTGGAACTTTCACAGATTTAAGCTACATTTGTAGCGAAGTCTAAACTTAAATATTTAACGAAATGGCTGGAACAACTTTTACCAACAAGCGACTTTCCTATCATGTGTCTAACACAAATGGCACTATCACATTGGAAGGTGACGCTACAATCAATTCACAATCATTGATTGATTCATTCAACGGTAGTGTAAACTCTACTACCGGACAGTACGGCAACTTCTCTTATTCTGAATCCGATGGGGGACAAGTCAACAGAAGCTACAACGGCTCAAAGGACATCGAAGTAGAGGCTTGTGACCTTATTGATTCTGTAATTGAAGACCTCAAAGCAGAAGCGTTGAAATAATGGTTAATTACGAGCAGACAAAGAGTTTAATGAAATCAAGAGGGGTAGATAACCTCTCTCCTCTTGACTTCTCTTTTTCTATGATGGTAGCCATTGGTATCAATGAGATACAATCCTATATGGTTACTATCAGAGGAAAAGAGTATGAAAAGAAAACCGAAGAACAAATACCTAAGTTTCGTGAAAGATGCAGCTTGGAAGTTACAGACTATCTTGAACGGACAGATATTAAAGAAACTATAAGGTTTCTTAGGGCAGAGCATGATAGGAATATCAAAGATACTGCCTTGCAGCTTGAAGACATTGACTTCAATGCAGAAGACCTAAGAAAGATATTGGCGAAGTTCTTGAAAGAGAAATACAAGGACATTGACGCAGCCGACGCAAAGGACCTGCTCAACGCTATCAAAATATATGTGGATAAGTTCGGAGATTCCGGAGAAGATGGAGTTGCCAAGTTTAACCGACACTTTATCCAAGTTTATCCTCCTTATAATGCTGTATGTCCCAACTGCGGAAAAGAAATTGACCTCCCTCGTGGCGTCAATTCTAAATGCAAGCATTGCGACCATCAGTTTGTATGGAGTGAGGAAAAGGAAAGATACTATTAACATGCCTTTATTTATTAAAACTTTGTAAGTTATTCATTTTGAGCATCGGTTTGTGAAAATAGATGCTTTTTATAGAAACATTTTAAAAACAATATAATAATGAAAACATCTAAAATTGTAAGCGTTTATAAGACAATGAACGATAGCAAACTCACTAAGATGGAGGATGCTGACAAGTTTAAAGTTATTAAAGCATTACGTGCTATTAAGCCAATCAGTGAAGGCTATGAGGAATTTGTCAAGCTGACACACGAGAAGCTGAAAGACGATAAAATGGAAGAGATGCAGAAGAAAGCCCAACACTGGCAGGAAATGCAATCACAAGGGAAGGAAGTCGAATATTCTTTTGAGGAGCGCAAGGAACTCAATGAATATTTCCAAAACTTCAACAATACCATTGAGAAGCTGATGAAAGAAGAGGGCGACAAGGAGAACGAACTCACCTATGACAAGTTGAGTGAGGACGCTTTCGGAAAGTACATCGCTTCCAACGACTTCAATGTAAGTACCATCATGGACTTGCAGGAAGTTCTTGTCGGAGAATAGTATTTGTTCCATATTACATAGTTTATTTAGAGGTTAGGGGGAGCTTGTGAAAGTTCCCCTTTTCTATTGTTACGTTATTGGTCGTAGAGGCACTACGGAATCTGTATATCTCGATGAATCAAGAGTAACCCAGACCTTATAGGATTCGTCTGCTTCTATATCAAATATCTTTCTAATAACTGTGTATGTTTCACCAGCAGCCACAGTGAATGTTCCTAACTCTAATTTTGTTTCACCAATCATCAGTGGGTCAAACAAGTCATATTTAGCGAAGCGAACCCACAGCGAATTATTAGTAAAGGTCTTGCTTGAACTTGTCGGGTTCTTGACTTGAACAGTCACGGTCAATGCAGTTGCAATCATTCCAATACCAGCATTGATGATGATATTATATGTGGTACTTACTACTTGTATCTCGGCAACCTTAGTATTAGGCAAAGTGAAATAGCCAGCAGCCTTATCCGTGTCCAGTATGCCAAGCTTTACAGTAGACAAGAAGGGATAGACATTATATGTGTTTACTGGTAATCCATTTGTAGGCACTTTTACTTGCATTGTCCCCGGACTATCGGCAGTCAGTCGTTGCGACCTTGTTCCTCCTTTCTGAACCATATATACACCAAAGTACATATCCCCTAATGTATAAGCCACGCCCTGCCATACCAATCCACCTATATCACTTAACGATAGACTTCCTCCCATTGAAGACGATGGATTATAAGCTACTGTGGCAAAAAAGGTGCTGCCACTTAGATTATCTACTTGCTTTGGAACTGTAAACGAGTGAATTGGAGCCATTGCTTCCGGCATATACCCTTCAAAGTCAAGAAGCCGGAAAGGTGCATTGCTTCCTCCTTGTGGCGGTGAATACTTATATCCATTTGCTCCGTCAGAAGTCATTTTACTTACTATATCCTTATAAGTACCAGCCTGCGCACCGCTTGTATCAATGCCACAATTCCCATTACTGCTTTTCCACCAATTTGAGTTTGTAAGATTGATATTTTCTGATGGGTATATTACGGGCTTATACTTTGCCCACATATTTGTTTTGCCATGAGTATTCTTGCACAAATAACCTAAGTCATTACTTGATACACCCAATGCTGTGCGGACATCATCAATACTGACGGGTGCTACGATTTTCCCACTTGATATTGGCATAAATAAACTATTTAGTTCTTGGAGAACTTGGTAAGAAACATGGCTTTGTGCTACCCATAGCAGCATTGAAGCCGTTAACAACTCTCATTTTCTTTTTCATATCATTCTTTATAATACATTGTATCTTAAACTTTTACACAAAGGTAAACATAATTATCCACAAATGCAAGTTACCAAGTTCTCCAAGAACTAAATACTTGCGATATGTCAAATAGTGGAGGAAGAATAACTGCGCCAGTCAATATAGCTACTGATATACCAACAGTTATTGGTATAAGTAGTACAGACTTAGGAATTCAATGTATATCAGATAAGGTTAATATATGGGCAGAAAGACATCCAATGGTGCATGATAGTGTAACTGAGTTAAGTGAAGCTCAAATTAAAGCTATACATTATGGATTTGAAAATGCAACAGCAATATCACCAACAGTAGATAATCTGATGGCTGCTTCAATATATTATAAGCAACCAAGTGGAAGTAAAGGTGTTTATAGGGCTACTGATTTTAATGGGTACTATCATGGAGCTAATCCTATATTCTCATTTACATTGCCAAGTAGTGCTTCACCGGACGCAGCTATCATCATAAATGTAAATGCACTATTATTTGAAACAAGTACATCGGGACAACTAAGCATTGATAAGATGCTAAACAATAGTAAGCAGAATCAGTTAGCTATTGCAATATGTAGTATAAGTAAGAAAAAAGCATACTATAAGATATTTGGTAGAAGTTTTACTGGCGGCAAAATACCGTTATTCTTAGTTGATAATAGCATTGATTGGGAAGGTAAAATGAGTAAAGATATTGCAATAGTATTATTTATTACTGATGGTGTATTTGCAAGCGATAGACTTAAATGGAAAGAATCGTTAGATACTAATATGAAAGCATATCGAGGCATATCGAGTACAAGAAGAAATTCTGCACCAATTTTAGCTCGATATACCTTATCCCAATTTCCAATACAAGGTTATTTGCAGTATTCTGTAGTTGGGAGTACAACCCCAAGAGTAAATGATAACTCAACCAGTTATTATCAATATCGTTTTACTATACATGACAAAGCGGCAGCAGGATTAGCAGCATTAAAGAACTTTAGTGTATCACTTGAAACTATTAACTATAGTGGCAATTTTAGAATAGACCAATATGAATTTGGGAAAGGAATGGCAAGCATTGTTTCTGGACCAGATAGTAACAATAACTATGTAGTGTCTATTCCATGTATGACATCGGGAGGAAAAAACAATGTGGGTAAAATAGCCTATACAAATTGCTATATTTATAATACTAAAACGGGAAGTGGGGCTGGAAAGCTCTTGGAGATTACATTAGTTGGTTCAACATAATGTTTATATCAATAAGTTTTCGTATATTTGCAGTGGATTGAGCGCATTTCAATTTCAATGGTATATTCCCCCATATTGAAAAAGATTTTAAGTTCCGAGATGCTTAGTTCTGAGATGCGTTCGTCCGCTTTAAAACAGAGTTGTTGCCGCAACTCTGTTTATCTTGACTTTATATTTAAAAAGCATCTGCTGCGAAGTAGGTGCTTTTATATTAGTTAAAGATAGGTGTTCTCGTCTATACGGTGCATAGTCAAAGTACCCATAATATAGTTCCTACCAGTAGGACGATTGACTATTATAGTTGTAGGTTCGTAAGATTCCAAACATACAAACTTACTCTCTGCACCAGCATATTCAGATTTGATAGTCACTTGGTGGCTCGTCATATAACTAATGAAGTTCTTGTGAACCGCACGGACATCAACCGTACTATCGTGGAAATCATCTATGATAAACGAAATCTCTACATCGGGATTTTCGTAGCACACTTTATCCGGTACGAAGACATCTTCCTTGTTGCTGTTAATCCAAGAAGCCGTATAGATATTCTTGGGTTCTCCTTGTGCAAGAAATCCGTCCATCTTCAATATACGAAGACCTTTCCATTTAACTGTGAAGTCGGTATAGTCTTCAATACCAGCTTTTACGAAATATATATTTGCTCCTAACATAATCAGAATGGCGTATAAGATAAATAATACACATCTCCTGCGTTGGTTATATAGAAATCTATATAATTAGCACCTAATGAGATATTCAATACTAAATAATCATTTTCCATATCCGGTATTCCCTCTGGTGCATCTTCTGCCTTCTCTATTGATTTAGACACATAAACATTATAATATTTATTCGGATGCGTCAAAGAAAAAGTCAAAAAATCTTTTTGATTTGCTATGTGTTCATAAGCATTATCCAACAATGCAACAAATTCCGGGTCTTCTTTTGTAAATGGTGCTAAAGTTGGGACTAAGGGAGAAGAAGATAAGAACAGATTCATTATCTTTTCGGGCAATGGCTCTTGAACATTCTTTCCACCTTCTGCTTTATAGAACACTGTAGCTGCGCTCTTATCGCATAATATGTTTCTTGGTTGTTTCATAATCGTAAGTCTTTAGTGAACATTTTTACTTTACCATCATTCTCTAAAACCTTCACTTCACATTTGGGAGAATACATATAGACTACAACATTACTGTGTACGTCTACATAGTCAATAGTCAAAACACTTTCATCAAACAGATAGATACGTATGGCATTGAATCCGTCTAATTCCAAGTGAACATTAGACTTGTTAGATATATATATAGTTGGGCATTTAGTTTCTTGTACCGATATGCGGCTATCACATTGGACGAAGTGAGAAACGTCCTCTTTTAAGGTTATATAATCGTGATTATCTACCCACATAGAGTAAGTATAACCATCCACTCCATCAACATTATTAAAAGTGTGCTTCCCATTTATATAGTCAGCAAACTCCCTTTTCAAAAAGTCTACGGACATTCCCCAGCCTTCATACATTGAAGTTGCCATATATGGAATACTCTGTTGCTGCAAGGCAAGCTGCATTAGCTTCTCTCTATCCTCCTTGCAGGCTTTCCACTCCTTATTGTACTCGCTACACAAGTCCCGTAACAAAGAGTTTTTGTAAAAGTATAGTAAGTTATGCTCCATCATTCTTCTTTAAATAAGGAAACTATAAAATCACGTCCAGCACCCGTCCACCTTCTATCATAAATAATGCGTCCGTTATCTAATACAGTTTGCTTAACAGAAGTGTAACCTAAGTCGGCATACTTGGCATATAATAGCCATGTACCGTTTTGCTTAAACTGAACTTCCATCTTAGCTAACCGATTGTTAAGTTCTATTGCAGACCTCAAACCAACTTCCTTTGCAATCTCGCCAGCAGTATAAGTTTTAGAATCATGCACCAAGCGTTTAACATTGTCTTGTGCCTCCTTAGCTTCAAGTAACGCCTGCTGTTTTGCTTCATACTCCAAAGCCCATGCTCTTGCGGCTTCTGCCGGATTATTGAAGTTAGGCAATGTGATACCGGAAACAGCCTTCTCCTCACATGTAATGAAATACTTTCTTGCCTGCTTTCCTCGTTCATTGTTTTCAAGCATTGACAACTCCTTAGCCATTCCAATTGACAGTGCATATTCTATTTTACTAACTTGCTGATTATCAGTCTTCATAAAATTATGATGTCTGATATTCAATAAGTTACCTTGATAGTCAAAGCAAAGTACTTCAAAATCTTTTCCTTCCTCAAAATCATATCTACTGATTCTCCCTTTTATCCAATCAGCAAATTGTTGCTTGCTTTCAAGAAAAGCATGTAAATCACGTGCGTTAACCGCTTTTTGTCCGTTGTTCTCTTTAATAGGAATCAATATTCCTAAATCATTATTTTCTTTCATATTTACGATGTTTATACGGTATTAATAATAGTGAGGGAGAAGTGCACCGTAACCACTTTCAACAAAGGAGCGACCTTTATCTATCTCCCTCACTACAAATATATTAATTAATCGGGTAATATCCTAACATTTACACCATTTCCTGCGGCAGTAGAAATATTTACCGTCCAAACTTGAATGGCTTGAAGTATCTGATAACTACTTCTCATTTGAAGTAACATCTGCGACATCGTTCCTGCATTGACATTAGTCATATCCCATATACCTTGCAGAATAGTAGTTTGTTGGAACACTTGCCCACTAACCATATTTAAATAAGCTTCAATAGCCCCAGCAGTTTCTTCGGTCACCGAAGAGATTCCTTTCTGTAAGGAAGAAAGGGCTGCGTCTTTCACTCCACTACCGAACTCTATACCAAGCTGACCCATCAAGTTCTTTAAGTCCTCGTTTATCAAAGGAATTAACTCTTTACCTAAGTCAGCTATCTGTTTGGCTTCTTCGGTAGTGATACCTACACCGCCAGCAGAGTTTTCTTCGGTAAATCTCTTAACCATAGCAAACATGCTCTTTAACCGTTCTCCGACAATCGTAGAAGCAAGCGACTTGACAATCATATTTGTTATTAAATCATCGAAGCTCTCCTCTAAATTTTCCATTGTATCAGCACCTTCTTTCCAAGCTGAAATCCAAGAATCGGCAAAGCTTTCTGCGGCAGATTTTACATCTGTACCGAGCAAAGTGTTTACTATATTAGTAGTAGCATCATCAATGGCATTCTGTAAGTCGGTAACTTGACCCTCTAATTCTATGATTTTGTCTTGGTCGCGGTTTTTCTTCTTCCGGCTCTTTTCAAGTTGAAGCTGACGTTGAACTTCTGCAAGCTGTGCCTTCTGATTTGCAATAGCTGCCTTCTGCGCTGAAATTTCAGCTTTACCCATCGACTTATCAACAGCACGTTCAAGATTCTTATAAGCGTTCTCTAATTGCTTAACTCTTCTCTCGCTCTTTTCAACTTCTCTTGTGATTTTCTTGTTTCCGGCATTGAATATGGCTGATACTCCTTGCCAGATACCTCCTAATGTGTTGATTGTTCCACCTAATATATCTCCTCCTGCTATTTGAGCAATTCCTTGTGCAGCTTGTGAAGCACCTTGTATAGCTTCACCAATAGTAGATATAGTATCAGAAACTCCCTCGGAAAATCCCATCTGCTCAAAGATGTTTCCTATGGAACTAACAGACATACCCAACTGACTTACATATTCAACAGTACTTTCAAATGAACCGTCAAGTCCTTTAAAGTTATCCTTCAAATTCTCAACTTGGTCTGCAAGTAAAGCAAAAGGATTACGAGAATTTACTTCCGTCTTTAAAGCCTTAATACGTGCCATTAACTCTTTGTATTCATTAATTGGCATGTTGGCTCTATTAGCTACCGCAAACCTCTCTATCTCGTCAATCATATTGTTTAACGACACAGTGCTAATTGCATTCAAGTCTTGGAATGATTTCTCCCAAGCATTAGAGGTATTCTTCCATTCCTCAAAAGCTATCTTAGTCTTTTCTTGTTCCGCACCAGTATCAACAGCAAGAGAGAGTTTTGGAGCTTTCTCGTTTATAAAGTTCTGTATCTCTTCAATCTCACTTTCTATCTCCGCTCTTACATCGGGGCTTTCAGTCACAGACAACTGCAATTCCAGCTTTGCCAAATCAGAAGTTGCATCAGTAACTCTATTGGAGATAGAAGCTTGGTCTTCCAAACGTTTTCTTTCGACCTCTGCTATCTTATCCTCCATTTCAGCGTACTTATCTGCAATAGACTGGAAGTTCTTGAAATCATCCAATGCGGCTTGTTTGATAGTGTCGCTTAATCTTTTCTGAATATCTTCAATAGCTTTTGAAGCGTCACTCTCATTCTGAACCAAAGTATTAAGAGAACTTTTCCAACTGTCAACTCTTGTGTCGTTAGGGTTCTGATTGATTAAGTCTTGTAATTTCTGCTGTTCCTTTTGGAAGGATGAAACTTTTTCCCTCAAACTATTCAATGTAGCATTAACATCAGCCTCCAACTGTTCAAGTGAAACTGGGTCATATTCAAACAAGCCAGCGAACAGTGAACCGAACTGCCCAGCGCCTTCAATATCCAATTCCAGTTCGTAGCCTTGGAACATTCCCTCAATCTTGCGTTTTGCCAAAGCAACACTTGCAGAATTTATAGAGATAGAATATTCAATCTCACTCTGTGCTTTCTTCCCGGCAACCAACTGTTTAGCTTCTGGCGATTTGAGGGTTTCAGCTATCTTATTATAAAACTTTGGAGCACTACCTTTATCAAAGGTAATCAAGTCGTTAATATCAACACTGATACCCTTAAACGCATTATCGAATAAGTCTTGGTAAGCATCCTTTACCTTTTCGGTAGCATAAGTTATATTACCAGTGTCTTTTACAAGCTGCAAGAACTTCTTTTGAATATCATCTACCAACTTAATCTGTTGCTTCAATAAATCCATTTCCTCCTTCTTTGCCTTATTCATCTCTTTTTGAGTGCTAAGGTCAAGATTTAATGCAGAGGCAATTTGTCTTGCAACTTTCAAACGATTGGCAACATATTCTTTTTCTTCGGGACTTGCAGTAAGACCTTTAGATATTTCTTCTTGTTGTGCAGTAAGCGACCTATATTCCTTTTTCAATCGGTCAATATAACTCCAAATATCTTCATCCTGCTTAATGGCAAAGCCTGCACCAGCACCACCTCCAGCTTTCTGAACAATAGAATTAACATTCTTCTGCCAATCCTTTAACTCTACATTGTACTTTTGAAGTTGTTCGGTTATCTGGTCGTACATATAAGTATTGCCAAGTTTCTTATATGCAGCTTGAAGTTCGATAAGTCTTAGCTTCTCGTTCTTCTGATTTTGTTCCAGCTTCTTATATTTCTCATTGATATTATCTATTGCTTGACCTTCTATTACACTGGAATAAGTTGGTCTATTGCTGATAATATCACTGGCTTCACGAACTTCTTGAATAGCCTTCTTTTGCTCTGTAATCGCCTTACCTAACTTGTCAATGCTTCCGGATGAACCAAATAAAGACTGAACAACTGGATTAAGCTTTTCCATTTCAGCAGTAGAACCGCCAAGATACTTCTTAGAGATAGAGTAGAATCTTGCCATATAAGTTTCACCTTTGGAAAGTCCTTTATCCAAACTTGCAACAAAGTTTCGGGTAATCTCTTGTGCATTTACTTTAGAGATACCTCCTTCTGTCATTTTCTCTATAATATTGGCAATAGCATCTTGTTGTTGTTCAGAGTACTTTTCTGTTATTACTTGATAACTCTTTTCAAGAGCTTGTGACTTTGCTTTATTATAAATAGCATCTACAACTTTATTGTAATTTTTAGCAAGTTCAGAAGCATAGTTGATTTCAGTCAACATATTGGGGAGATATGAGCCATAAGTATTGTTTATCTCCTTCAAAGCATCGCTGAAATTTCTACTTCCTTTTTCCGATTCATTTAACTTCTTTACTAAAGCGTCAAAGTCAGAAGTCATTTGCTGTGCATTTATAAGACCGCCAGCAGTAATGCTTTCCAGTTCTTTCCTAAACTTAGTGGCATTTGTGTATGCTTGATAAATAGCAACTCCCAAAGCAGCTAATCCAGCAATTATTACCGCATAAGGATTCTTTGCAACGGCAAGAAGAGTTTTATTCAAGTTTTGAGTTGAAGCTTCTGCAAGCTTTGTCGCAGCAGCCTTATCTCTCAATGCCTTTCTTGCTATTACCAAATATTCTGAATACTTGCGTAAATTCATATTAGCAGCAAGTTGTACAGTAGCAACTGCTATTTGAGCTGTCTTATATACACCCAAAGCAGTAGCAACAACTGTCAATATATTAGCTACACTTCGCCAATTCTCAAACAGACTTCTTACAAGAGATATGCTTCCGGTTAACATGCCTTGATTCTCCTTACCAATCTCATTTAGCATGAAGTCATAAGCATCGGTTAAGTTAGATAACTGTCCTGCTAAAGTTTCAGCTTGCTTTGCTTGGAAGTCATAGAACATACCGCCTTCATCTGTATAACGATTTAAAACTTTCATTACATCAGTAAAGGAAACCATCTTATTAGACATTCTATCCATGACATCACCTACTGAAACAATTCTTTCTTCTTGTTCAGTGTACATCTTAGCAAGCTCTGTAGTTATAGAAAGACCAGCATTAGCAAAGTCACGAGCATCCCTTGCTGTAAGAACAGTCTGTGCTCTAATCTGTCCTAAGTTGTAGGTCAGACGTTCCATAGGGACACCAAGAGCAGCACTAATATCTGCCATACGTCTTGAAACGTCTACAAGCTCTTCCGCTTCAAAATTATAGGCAGCAAGCTGTTTCGTAGCACCAGCCAAATCCAATACGGTAAATGGAGATTTTAATGCTAATTCTTGTTGTTCCCGAAATATCTGAGAACCTTTTTCAAAGTCACCAAGTACAGCACCAATCGAACGTTCAAGTAATTCATACTGACCTCTAACGTCCATAAGACTTTTTACAAAGCCAGTTAACGCTCCTAATCCAGTATAGAACAGAACTCTTTTACCTAAGTTCTTAAATGATTCAGCTAAACTGTTATTTGCCTTTTGAAGTTGAATACCACTGGATAAAGCTTCCGCATTTTGCTTTTTCAAGTCCTCCATAGCTTTATTGACATTACGAAGCTTCATTGCATATTCTGCATCATCCGTGGAGAGATTACGTTGTACAATCTGCAAGGCTTTTAGCTTTTCAGTCCTTTCTTGAATTGACTTATTGCCCATAGCCATAGCCTTTTCGTAGCTTTGACCTCCTTGTGATATTCTACTCTTCTCCTCTTCTCTTGCTATTCTTGCTGCTAAGTTGGCAGTCTGCTGCCGGAGCAATATTTCTCTTTGAAGTAGCTTCTCCCTTTGAGCAACGTGAACATTAATTCTTGCCTCTTGCACATCAGTTTTAACAGTAGCCAATTGCTCCATATTATTCTTAATACGAGTAGTGTTTCCTTGTATTTTAGAAAATACTTCTCGCAAATTATTGGCAACTTGCAAGGCTTGGTTCATGGAATTAACGTCTACAGATACATTCGTAGTAGTAGCTTGCGTGGCAGCAGTATTACCTTGTGCAATATTAGTTGCCCCCAAACTTTTAAGCTTGGCTTCCAACTCGGAAATCTTTGTTTCCAAAGGACGGATTTGTTGGTTAAAGCCATCAACTAAGCCCTTACCAATATTCTTACCCAATTGGTCGGCAAAGCCCTCCACACTCGCCAACTTACCTTCCAACTTGTTGGTGAAATCTTCCAGACGCTTTTCCGTCTTCTTTAGAGTTTCATCAATGCTTGATAACAAGTCCTTATCAGACATTGAAGCACTAATAACTACATCTTTATTGTCTGCCATCTCTGCTACTTTTTACTTGATTTTAGAAGAAAACCCATCTGCTTTAGCAATGGGAGTATGTCAATTGATTCTTGGTATAGTATCTAACACACTACGCTTAGGCGCTTGCAACTCACTTCTATCACTTTTACGTCGTTTCCAAAACTTTTCCCATATTTCCTTGTCTTTACCACGCAAATACTTAATATGGGTGCTGTCTACTGTCAAGAAAAGAACTTGCGCCATAGACAATCTATAAAGATAATCGTCATACGTAAACTGCGGAAAGCTACGTATGAAATCACCTAAATCTCCGATTTGGCTTGCCGCCATAATGTTAATTGTTCCGCCACCGTCTTCCTCATATTCGTCTGCGAAACCATAAGAGCCTTCCCCGATATGAGCACCGTAAAAACTGGTGATAAGTCGATGCTGTTTATTGCTTCAATAATGATTGCCGCCCATTGAGCAGGCTCAAATACGGAGTTGAGAATACGAGCCTTCATAAAAGCTATCAGTTTGTCATTTCTGCTCATAACTTCTATCGCACTCGCATAATCGGTTATATCATCTGGTGAGAAGAGGTGATTAACAAGAATGATTGCTACAATCTCGGAACTTACGTCCAAGTCTGTACATAGAGCGTACATCATGCTCTTATCATCCTTAATATCCTCTTCCTTTTGTAATTTCAACGCTAATTGGAAAATACGCTGGTATGAGTATGCCCTCAACCGATGCACCTTATACTGCTTATCTCCTAACTTGACAAGCGTAGGATTGTCAGTCATAATCTCTGATATTTCCCTCTTTAGCTCGTCCGGTATAATTAAATCCTTTTCTTCCATTATCATTTGTGTATTAAAGAAAAAAGGACAGCAGCAAACAAGCCAATGCCCTTTCTCTTGATTTATAATGGGTCTTAGCCTCCAACAGAAGGTTCAGCCATCTTCATCTCAACCGTTTTGCCATCATTGTCAACTAAAGCAGTGATAGCGATGTGCAGTTTCAACGGGGCAGTCTTCAAATCAGTACCATCCCAATTGGTAGCGACCTTACCTTTGTAAATAACAATGTAGTCAATACCATTGTAGAACTCCAACTTGAACTGCTTGTAAACGTTGGTGAATGAAGAAGGCATTGTGTACAAGCCAGTAGAAGCGGTAAACTTACCGCCTTCCATAGCGGCAATCTCTTCCGGTTTGTACTTAACCAAGTCAAATTCAATCTTGTAAGAACCAAGTGTACCCACGCTATCAAGCGGAGTATCATAGAACTCACCGTTAATAGCACTTTCACTTGCGGTTTCTTGACTGATAGACAAACCTTCCAACACACCCATAAGAGGAGTATAAGAAGCTTCTGCACCAGCCCCGACTTCCGCATAGCCTAAAGACTTACATTTGTAAGTCAACAAATCTTGTGTAGCCATCTCGTCTAATTATTAAATTATTATTTATATTGATTATAAATGAGGCGTTCATGTCCTTATGGAACACTTGACGTTTCATCGAGCCACTACTTCTTAGGGAGCTTGTACTCCGGTCGTCCATAGTTGGGTTCTCACCGTCCAATCCCCGATGCGCCATCGGTTGGGTTAATTTTTACTTTATTAGTACCATAAATGATTTAATATACATGAAGAACAGATTGTCGCTCTCATTATATATATCATCAGTTGACAATATACCGTCAGTTGAGATGTCGTATTTTTCTCCGGCTTTCTCAACTTCTGCATTTACAATGTCGGATATACTTGTTTCATACTTTTCCAGCAAGGTGGTATCAAGCCGACCTCTTGTCTTGGGAGGAATATACATCTCAACTGTCACGCGAACGCTCGCAAGAGCATTCAAGTTGAACTGGCTCTTATCCTTAATTTCTCCCAGACGGATAACCATGAAACCGCCAGCATTTATCTCCTCCTCCAACTTGGTAGGCATTTCCATCGGATAGATGTACTTTGTAACCTTATCTATGAAGAGAGAATAAACATATTGGTATATCGGCATTCGCCTTGCATCAATCACGCTCATGGGATTTGTTTACAAGGATATTCATATATTCTTGATGGTGTCCCCACTACACCTCTATTGATTACTTGATATAATCTTTCACCAATTACTTTTTCTTGAAACGGAACGCTCATATCCCTATTGTTTTAACAGTTGCCTTCCCTGCAAAATCTTCCTTAATATCGTCATATATGGTTGATAACACCTCAAACCTTCGTCTTGGATTTCCAGTATTTCCTCCTTCCAATATAGGAGCATAAGGCACTGTTGCTGCCAGCACCAAATCCCATCCTATATAAGTGGCAGGAGTATAGTTTGCCAAGAACTCGTCAGCAAGCTTTCTTCCATCTATCAGCTTGCCATGATACTTTGAGTTTTTAGTTGCCATCTGATACGGATACAAGTAGCCGCTCCCCTTCAAATTGCCTTGATAGAACACAGCCCAAATATAACTATCAGCCAAGTTGTAAGTCTGGTCGGTAAATCCGCTTTCAGAATATGCTTTCTTCAACAATTCGGGTGCATAGGCTATTAGTCGCTGGGTTTGCTCGCCAGCAAGTCTGTCAAACAGTTCTTGCCGAACCCTTTTCAAACCACTCAAATCAACTTTTACTTTTATCGCCATCCACCTTTTCTATTTGCATATATAGTTATAGCACCTAACATCGAAGGTATGCTGTTATCAACTTGCATCTTAATTTGCTCTCCCATAACATCACATTCTATCCAGTCTTCATTACGTACTGGATTAATATACTTCCCGTCCTCTCCTTTTATCAAAGGAATAGAAACAACGTAGTCGCTTGTTTGAGCGGTCGAACCGGATTCAGCAACAGAAAGATTCACGTCCATTACTCCTTCGTAGACGGTATCTTCTTCATCGTCGCCCATAGAACTTTCGATGATTCTGTATATACGTCCCGAAAAAGGAAATTCTTCTATGTCACTGAATGAAATCATATCACATCTATAATTTTCAAGAGTTTAATCTTTGGACGAGCAGAGATAAGAACCTCGTAATTAGGGTCATTGTATCTCTTATATATGCCCAAAGCATAACTTATTTTATTACTCTGATAGATGTCCGTCTCTGACCCAACTGTACGCTGGAAGTTATTATGAGAGGCAGATTGAGATGCTGTACTTGAAGGGCTTAACAACACTGCGGTAAATATTATATCGGCAGTCATTAAATCCTTTTGTTCTTGGGTCAACGTCATAGCATCCTCGTTTACATCTGTGATGCCGCGGTCAAGAGCAATTCTCATAAATGTATTCTCCTCAAACGAATACCGACAAGATGAAGAAAGCCATTCAAGTATAGTCATATATAACCCTCCAAGTTTAAGAATCAGCAGTCAAAGTATCAACAACAATGTGTTCCATAAACTCGGTCAACACTGGCATATAACGACCGATAGCATCAGTATGATATGCCTTGTAGATACCGTTAGGAACTACCTTGTTAATAATATAAACCAAGTCATTCTGTGCAGAAGCGATTGAATAGTCAATCGTCTTGTTTGCTTCACGCTGCAACAAGATAACATCGGCAACATCAGAGTGAACAACACGACCAGCAAAGCCAATAGGACGCAGAACTGCTACGCCAGCCTTCCATCCTTGTACAGTCTTAATCGTTTTGATGTCTTGTACCACTTGTTCCTCTTTCACAATGCGGATAGGAGAAATCTTAGATACAGAAGAACGAGAATACTGAATAAGCTGCTCCCAAGAAATGATGTTAGTATCAATGCCGGAAGCACCATTAGTAACAACAATAACTTTATCGGGCGCATACAAGCGAATCCAACGGTTAACTTCTTCCTTGAAGTATTTGTTGTTCAACAAGTGAGTGATAACCATGTCATACGGCAAATCCCATTCCATTGTACCAGTAAATCCAGTACGGTCACGGAAATCTTTCTCAATCTTTGCCATTTGTTCCGGAATGTTAGCTTCTGCGTTCGTCCATACTTCCTTACCAGCCTTAACAAAGTTTTCAGTAGGCACATACTTCGGGAACTCATGTACGACACCGGACATACCACGAGAATCAGCATTGCTGTACTGACCTCCCTTAGACAAAGCTTGTGCGGCAATGTTAGAAAGACGGTAGTTGTGTGTCTTAATCAAGTTAGCAACACCACGTACATAACCTTCCAACAAAGTAGCATTAGCTTCACCAAGTTCATTCAAGCGTGCTTTCAATTCCTCTTTTGAAAGAGAAGTTTCAAACAAGCCTTTACCGAACTGAGGGATAGTACCAGTTCTCTGTTCCCAGCCTTCGTTATCCATCTGAGCAACTTCACTCAACGGTGTCATTGCATCAGCCATCGGAACGGGGCGGCGAGTAACATTATAGATAGTATAAGCAGGGTCAAGCTTCGGGCGGCTCATGTCAATAGGGTACTTGCCACCATCAACAGTAAAGTGTTCCTGCCAGAAGAACTGGTTTGCATCCATGACGATTTTCTCGTCAATGAGCGTCTGAATAAATACGCTCGTACCGTCAGAGTTTACCAAGCCTCTTTGATAGAGTTGGCTTACTAACTCGTCGGGATTAAATTGATATTTATATGCGTTTGCCATAATTCTACTCCTTTCCTTTAGATTTCAAATACACCTTCGATGTAGTTGCGGTTCTTAGCCAATACATACTTCGGAAGCGGTTGCATACGTTCAACAAATGCACGCTTGCCATAAACAGTGTTGATGTTGTGCTGAACATCTGTAACTCCCCAGCGACCATCAGTCGGAGCGAACTGTGTATCTACTTCGATGAAGGTATTCGGGTTTTTAACCAACACAGTAGCGTCGGCAGCAGCAGCAGTTGCAACGCCACCATTGCTATCAGCAGCTTCAACCAAAATATCATCAGTAGTCAGAGCACCGATTGCAGTGTCAACAGTAAGAATAAACTGCTTGTTCTCTTCATCGAACTCAACAGATGTAACCTTACCAGACTGTCCCGCAGTTTCAACTGTATCGGGAGCTTTCATAAGTACATTGCCTACTTCGGGAATGTGAGAATAGCCAGAACCATCTACATACAGAGTAGTGTCTGTGCCATCAGTAGTAGCCTTTGCCACCTTAAACGTTTTCAGAAGGAAACCCGGTTTCCACAATCTGTATTCGTACAAGTCAGCCGCAAAAGCATAGCCAAAACCCTTATACGGGTTTGCAATGGTAGAGCCATAGAGAACATTGGAACGTTCCTCGTGATTGGCGTCCTTCCACCATACGAACTTGCCACCTCTAAATTGTTTAGCGGAAGCAAAAAAGGTTTCTAAATTAAATTGTGCCATTTTTTTAATATTTAAAGTTTGACGGGTTTTATGGCAGCAAGGTAGTCTTCCATTGTTGTTTTCTTTCCGTCCGGAGATAATGGTGTAATATCACCAATAGAGCTTCTGAATATATCTTGATAATCTTTCAGCAGTCTTTCTGCCTCGGCATTAACATCAGCATCAATTGCGATATTCTGCTTACCAAGATAGTTACGAAAAGATTCATGTAAATCTTCCCTCACCTTAGACTTGGCTGTATCGTATATCTGATTGCGAACAGACTTCGTTTTCTCTTGCAATTCAAACTTTTCCAGCCTATCAAGTTTCTCTTTGTACTCGGCAGGCAACTCAAATTTCGAAGGCTTTTGATTGCCTTCTCCACCATCATTACCTTTTTCAGCCTTTTTCTTCCATTCTTCAATCTGAGATTTATATTCAGCTTCCTTAGCTTCAAATCCCTTAGTCGCTTCTGAGAATGCGTTCTTTCTTGCATGTCCGCTACTTTCAACTGAAATATTCAATGCGGCTACTAAGCCAGCATCTTCAATCGGAGCATCCTTGTAAGCTTCTGCAAATTTCTCAGAGAACTTATCTCTAAATGTTTCACTCAAATCAAAATTACGTTCTTCGCAAATCTGATTAACTTTAGATAAAACTTCTTCTTTTTGTGCCATTGTTCGTCAATGATTTTATTATTTTGAACAAAAATAAATAGCTTTTTCGTTACTCATACTGTGGTTATCGAAAAAGTAGCATATTTATTTTAAGGTATGTAGCTTGTTTTTCGATAAGTGGCATATATCGAAGCTTAGATTGCGTATTTTTGTAGAAAAATAAAGAACCATTATGAGCGAGAAAATACAGAAAGACAAAATTGTTAGTCCATTGCCGGGTTGCCAATATGAAGCCATCCGAAGCAATGCTGACTATGTTGTGCTTACTGGTAGTGGTGGAGGTGGAAAAAGTTTTACATTAGGATATGCACCAATTTCATATCTATATGAAAACCAAGGAGCAAAAGCTGTATGGTTTATGCGTAACGTTGGCGACTTTTTTGACGCTGGTAAAGTAGTGGACGGTCTTAAAGAAATATATCCGCTTATTGACAGACGTTTCAGAATACAACCAAGAGAACCTATTGGAGAAGTCATTAAGGTTCAAGACGATATGGGTGTGAAGTTTTTCAATAGTTCTGAAATCAAATTCCAGCAGTTGAATAATGAAAGTCCCACTGTAATAGATAAGATATTCAAAGGATTGCAGTTTAAGAAAGCCATATTTGAAGAATGCAATAAATTTGAATGGAGAACTATTTCTACTTGTCAAACCCGTCTGCGTGCAAACACTAAGGGTAAAGCCCAAATATATCTTGCTCAAAATCCAGAACGTGAATGCTTCATACGTAAGCTATGTGGTTGTGGTAAGAATGGTGGGGGATGGATTGGAGATGATGGAAAACCCATTAAAGAAATGAATGGAGTTGTTCGGTTCTTCCACATTGTAAAAGGTAACTTGGATGAAGTCTATTGGGGAAATACTAAGGAAGAGGTTTATTCCAAATGCAAAGACATCATAGACAATCTTTTGCAGATTGACCCGGATATGTCTTATGAGGACTTTATTATGAGTATGGTATTCTTTACTTTTGATGTGAGGGATAACCAAGCAATGCTTAAAGCAAACAAAGGTTATCGCGCTATGGCTGCAACATCTGTGCTTGCAGATTCAATGTATGAACCTAATTGGAATTTCTCTATACAAGATGAAAAAGAAGAAGAGGAGGATAATCTTTCCGAAGTGACAGAGGATGATATTCTCAACATGTTTACTCACGTTTCTCCATGTAAATGTAAGAAGGAGCGTATTACCGTGGATATGGCAACTACTGGGGAGGATAACTTTGTAATGAAGCATTGGGTAGGTTTCCATTGCGACGATATACAATATTGCATGAAAAACTCTAATCTTGAAGCTGTAAAGATGATTAAGCAGTTTATGGTTAAGCATGGATTGACTGATAAAGAGCTAATCATTGATGTGCAAGGTAACGGTTTCTTAAAAGAGATTTTCAATCTTGTATCAGCAAATGGTGGAGGTGTCGCATTCTCCGGAGCGATTGCCGCAACTGCTAAGGGAAAGAAACTGTATGAAAGGTTTAAAGATGAAGCTGCACACCTTGCTACCCAAATGATAAAGGCTGGATTGATAACCTATGACAGACAGCTTGCTAAAATGAGATATACACATCAGAAGCTAAAGCGTGAAGGCTCTACTACTGTCTTAAAGCAAATGCAATTTGAGAGTAGAATATTCAAATTTAAACGCTTGCCTTCGGGAAGAATACAGTTTGAAGGAAAGAAGGAACAACATGCTCTGATAAAAGGCTTTTCTCCCGACCTTACAGACAATATCATTATGCTTTGTGGGGGATTGTGTTATGACTGTTATAGGGAATTGGCTGGTGCTACTGGTGGAGAATTGAGAAGGAAATTATCTCTTGAAGATATAATGAACCAAGTAAATGGTACTGCACAACCAACAAGGGAGAGAGGAAAGATTACTAATTCAGATAAGATATTGAAAATTTTAAGCAGCATATAAAAATGATAACGAGAAAAAACATTGATTGGTATTTGTCAGAACCAACGCGGCTGTTGTTGAAGAAGCCTTTTACAAGAGGTGGAAAATTTCAGTCGTGCAAAACTTATATTGGTGATGTTACACTTAACCAAAAATCAACTGCCCAGTTGAGCGATTTGACATTGCAAGAGGTTTCACAAGACCTCTATCTGAGAGAGTACGACCCTTCTCTACACAATATAAAGTATAATAATTCAATTCCTAAGATTGCAGTCAGAGTTGGAGATACTGATATAGTCATAGATGAACTTGTGCTGACAGTTTCTTTGCAAAAGAATATTCATGCGGCACATGTTCTTCATCTCACTGCTAATCCTATTTCTTTTACTCTCTGTAATATAGAGAAGAACGATACCATTAGTAAGAAGTTTCAGAACTTCAAGCTGGAATGGAACATGAGGAATATGGAGCAAATCAAGTACGAACTAATATCCAAGCAGAAGAAAGTTGGCGATGCTGGCGTACTATTCAAATTTGACCCCATAAAGAAAAAGGGAACAGTTAAAGTCTATTCATATGATGATGGATATTCTGTCATACCTAACTATAATGAATATGGGGAAGAAATTTCACGCTCCTTATTTTATAAGATAGATGATTTGACAGAAGTCATTGATACATTTGATGATAAGTACCTTTATCGTTCAATACGAAGCAAAGAAGGAGAGCCTACCAATAATGGATGGGTTACTGAAAGGATTCTTCATGGGTTTAGCCGTAATCCTCTTGTCTACCATAGAGGCAAAGTAGCTTGGGAATATTCTCAAAGTATAATTGAGATAATTGAATTGCTTACAAATATACATGCTGTGACATTAAAGCGGTTTGGTACTTGGGGATTAGTTTTAAAAGGGGAAATGAATGAAGACAGTTTCAAGCGAGATAACGGCACATTAGTTATCAATCTCCCGGCAGACGAAGGTTCAAGCTACAAGACAGAAGCAAAGACGTTGGAGTTTCCAGAGCCGGAAAGTATGATTGCTTATCTGGAATATTTGCTGGAACAAGTTTCAATTGCTTCATCTGTCAGCTTTATCACTCCAAAGGATATCACTAATACTGGAAGCGGTGGCAACGGTATTGCATTGTCTATGCGTAATGATATTGCGTTGGCTACTCAAAGTGTTGCTGATTGGTCTGATTCTATCAATGAGATAACCTATCTCTTCCAAGAGATGTTAGGATTGGAAGAAGACCAGACTAATGCTTATACAGATTTGAAGATTAAAGCCAAGCTGAATATTTGGAGCATGGAAACCAACAATACTAAGATTACCAACTTAGCTATGGAATCTAAATGGATTTCCCGACAAACATTGATTGAAGAATCTCCGTCTTCTGCACCGGATGAACTTGACCGAGTAGAAAGAGAGAAGAAGCAAGAAGAAGAAGATGCTATCAAGCAAGCTGAAAAAGCTGAACGGATAAGCAAGAACAACAATACAGAGATTATCGAAACTCCTAATAAAACTACTTACAGTAGCAACGTTTAAAATAATAATATCATGGATTGGACGCAGATTTTAGTATCAATACTTGGAGGGGGGGGGTTCTTAGGTGGAATAGTTTCACTTGTAAACATGAAACCCTCTCGCAAGAAAGCGATGGCAGAGGCTCGGACAGTTGAGATTACCAACCTTGAAAAGTCAATATCAATAATGGAAAAAAGCTACAGTAACATACAAACGTATGTGAACAAGGAAGTAACCCGTATTGAAAATGACCTTTCAGAACTGAAAAAGAAGTATGAAGAAAAAGTTATCTCTATACGGCAGGCGTACATTTGCAAAGTGCCAAGCGAAGAATGTCCCGTGCTGTTAAAGCAAGCAAAGTTTGATATGGCACATGAATGCGATGAATGTAGAGGTTGTGAAAAAAATGAAAAGAAGGAGGACTGAAAATGAATATAAAGAACTATTTTAATATCAAAGAGCTTGTATGCAAGCATGTATATAACAAGTTTGGAGAAATGGCTTGGACGTTTTTTGACCCACGATTGCTTGAAACAATATGCGTCATACGAGAAAAGCTTGGTAAGCCTATAACTGTCAATACTTGGCATTCGGGAGGAGGTCTAACGCAAAGAGGACTTCGTTGTAATGTATGCCAATTAGTAGCTGAAAAGACCCGATTGGAGAAGGTATATGTATCTGCACATCTGCAAGGAACTGCACTGGACTTTGATGTGAAGGGAATGACCGCCTTGGAAGTTCGTAATTGGATTAAGGCAAATCAGATACTTCTTCCTTATCCGGTACGCTTGGAACAAGATGTCACTTGGGTACACTTAGATGTACGTACTGATGGAAGTAATGGCAAAGTAACCTATTTCAAAGGATGAAAAAGGTTCTTCTCCTAATAATCCTTTTGCCTCTTTTGTTTTCATGCCGAACTGCAAAAGACTTGGAGAAAAATACAGAAATAAAAGAGATTATCAAAGAACGGCATGACACTTTAACAGTACACACAAGAGATAGTATCTATTTTTCTGTTATTCAAAAAGGCGATACTGTTTTTAATACTAAGTATATTGAAAAAATCAAGTACATAGACAGAACAGTCATACAGAATGATACTATATATCAAGAGAAAGAAGTCATTAAGGAGAAAGAAGTCATTAAGAAGCATGTTCCATCATGGTGCTGGTGGCTTTTACTAATTAATGCAGCAATCATAGGAATAATCGGAATTAAATACTACGTAAAATGGCGAACGAAGTAAACCCTATACTGAATATATACAATGAAGATGGCACTCCCTTCCACGACATCAGTTTGAGAAAACACACTTTCTCAACTATTGTTATGTCGTTAAATGACAAGATAGAAGGAGAGTTTTATTATAAAGACAATTCACTTTCGTTTACTCTGCAAGAATATGTAGAGTATAAAGGAATAAAGTACATTCTTAAAAATCCTCCCGTAGTTGTTAGAAAAGGAATGACTTCGGAAAACAGCGAGGCAAAGGGAATGACTAAATATAGTTGTACTTTCTACCATGAAATGATTGAATTGTACAACATTCCCTTTACTGACATTGCTATTAGTAGCAGTGAGGAAAGTTATCGTAGCGAAAAACGGACTTTCTCGTGGATTGGTACATTAAGCATGTTCGTTCAAAAAATCAACTCATGTCTTGTCGGAACTAAATGGACTTGCAAGTTACAGCCAACATTTGTAGATGATGGGACAATGAGTGATGTGTTATCATTCAGTAATCAATTTATTTCAGACGTTTGCAAGACTGCATACGAAACATGGAAAGTTCCATTTGTAGTTGATGGATATACTATTTGGTTTGGCAAGCCATCTAAGGAAATACTTGACAATGAAAACAAGCCATACATATTCAAATTCGGACAAGGTGTAGGACTAAAAAACAATGATTGCACACCAAAGAATAATAAGGTCATTACTCGTATTGCTGGATATGGTAGCAACATTAATATTCCGTATGGCTATCCTATAATTACAGATGCAGACGGAAATCGCATTGAGCACCCATATACTCGTGACACGTTAATGCCATCAGTATATGTAGAGGCTGTTAGAAATAAAGTCTTGTTTGGTTCTAAAGACCCTCTTATTGACTACTATGACGCAGATAGCAGCTATCCTACTCCTATCAATCCTCTTGCACCAGTATTCCATATCCAAGAATTTTCCAGCATACGACCTACTATTGAAGGTATGACATACAAGGGACAAGCTATTGACTTGTTCAAAGAAGTAATAGTACCGGAAGGTGGCTGGGATGATTATATTGACCCCGAAACGGGAGAGGTTAGACAGTCGTATTTTGATGTGACGCTTTATCCTCTTGGCTTTGACTTATATGCACAAGCAGCAGTTACAAGTGGAATGACCTTCTCCATGAAGTCCGGTGACACATTAGGAGCTAACTACGAGGTAGCAGTAGATTGGGAAGATGTAAAAAAGAACTTCTATGTAACTGATGAAGCTGGAAACATTGTATTCAAACCAAATGGAGAACAGAGGGACTATGCTAAATATCCAGACAGTACAGACCAAGCTATTACTATTAAACTGACAAAGGACTTAGATACATTTGGTACGATAATGCCAAGCAAGTTCCAGCAAGTAAAAACTGGCGACAAGTTTGTCATATTGCACATTGAAATGCCACAAGCATATATAGACAAGGCACAAGAACGTTTGGACGTTGCCATGAAAAGATATATGCTTGAAAATAATATGCCTTTGTATGACTATCCTTTGAGCTTCGACGAACACTTCTTGGAAACAAACCAAGCAATTCTTGCGCAGATTAAGCCTAATACTATTGTCAGATTCTTGTATAAAGACAATGAGGACGCTATGGAATTATCCGTAAAGGAAATGTCAATCCAATATGGTACAAATCCCCTTCCTACTTATAATATTACCTTAACGGACGAAGTGTCTATTGTACTGAATCAGATAGGACAGATAGCTGATGGACTTAGCAAGTTAGGAAGCCAAGTAGCACAGTTACAAGCTATTTATGGACTTGACATTGTAGGCGAACTGAACAAAAAACTCAGCAGAGTTAAAGATGATACCGCACAAGGAATGATAACTTTCTTGCGTGGATTGAAAGTCGGTAGCTATGTGACCGGAAGTACGGGCGGTATATTCTATGCAGATACAGACGGAAAATCACATGCAGAGCTTGATTATCTGACAGTAAGAATGAAAGCCATGTTCTATGCTTTGGAGATTATCAAGACCGGAGTTATCGGAGGTCGCCAAATGATTACTCCCGGTGGTGCAATCGAATGTATCAAGATAGAAGATAGAAATGATATACTTGACGAAGAAGGTAACAAGACTGGCGAGAATGTTTGGGACTATTGGAGATGTTACTTCTATCAAGATGATGGTACAGAAGCGTTAGATAATCGTTTCCGCGCTGGGGATATGGCTTTAGCACAAGACTTCAATATTAAGGAGGGAGTTTATGAGAATGTGTCAAATCATTACTTCTGGCGTTTAGTCGTAAACGTAGGAACTAATTACATTGACATCTCAAAAACTGATGCTGATGCAGCCAGTGATGCACCACGAGTAGGAGATACCATTTGCCAATTAGGTAATAAGACCTTTGTTGATGCAAATGGTGTTACTCATGTAGAGGACAAGACAAGACAGAATGCAATTATCTTTAGTGCAGTTGACACTTTCTCACCAAGTATGACTTTATATGCTGGCATAAACAGCTATTCATACCTCAACAAAGAGTATGTGTCCTATGGTGTTGATAAGACCACAAATCTCGCTTATATGAACGTCTATGGCAACTCTTATATCGGAGCAAGAGATAAGAGCAGCTATATGAAGTTTGATACGGTAACTGGTGTTGAGATAAAAGGTAAACTTGTAACTAAATCCGGCAAAGACGTTGAGGAAACATTCAACAGCTTTCAAGACCAGATAGATGGAGTAAAGGAAACTTGGTACGGAGAATATACACCAACTCTTACTAATCAGCCAGCAGTTGATTGGAACACAGAAGCTTTGAAAAAACGGCATGAAGGTGATGTATTTACCAATATCCAAGAATATGTCGATGATGAAACTACTCCCGATGCAGGCAAATCATGGAGATGGGTAAAGACGGGAGATACATGGGGATGGAAGCAGATTGCAGATAATGACACTTCAAAGGCTTATCTTGAAGCAGCTAAAGCGCAAAAGGCGGCAGAAGAAGCTAAGAAAGAAGCCAATGACGCAAAGCAGACTGTAACCAATATGAAAGACTTCACAGACGAAGCCTTTAAAGACGGTATTGTTGACAGACAAGAAGCTGCTGCGATTAAGAAATATTTGAACTCAATTAAATCAATACAGAAGAGCGTAGCTGAATCTTATTCTAAGGTTTATGGTAATCCTTTATTGTCCGGTACTGCTAAGGTAGAACTAAAAACCGCTTATGATGGATTTAATGTGGCAACTACCGAGCTTATTACTGCTATTGATGATGCCATAGCTGACGGAGTAGCTACCTCAACGGAAGTCGCTTTGGTAGATGGTAGGTACGACACCTTCAATACCAAATATGGAGATTTTATAGCTTATTTGAATGCAGCCAACAACTTTATCCAAGACAAAATAAACACTTCCGCAGAAGATGCGAAGAAAGCTGCGGAAGAGGCTCAAAAGGCGGCAGATGCAGCTAAAGCAGAAGCGGAAGCAGCTAAACAAAGATTGGATAAGTGGGCAGAAGATGGGGTTATATCTCCTACTGAAAAGCAATCAATCAAAGATGAAATAGTTCGTATAGACGCTGACAAGACAAATATTACAGCAGGATATACTTTGTATTCATTGGGTAGCCCTACGGGTTATCTGAATGCTCATAGCAATTATCGTGCAGTGTTGGTTACATTATCTGCTTCTACTCCCGAAAATATAACTATACCTTCTGACTTCGCTTCAAAGCAATCTGCATACTACAATCAAAGAACGGCAGCTTTGAATGCCATCAGTGACGCAGCTAAGGCAGCAGTAGATACCGTTAAAAAAGATTTGGCTGGTTATGAATATCTAAAGAAAGCGTGGAAAGAGAGTACCACAATCGAAGGTGGCGTTATTCAGAATGCGTTAAACATGCTGGGATATACTGACCCGGTAGCTGGATTTAAAGTAATGTCCGGTATGAATGGTGTCTATGATGCTACTAAGGTCGGTGGAGGTATTGCTTCTTGGTATGGAGGTTCTATGAAGGATAGAGCAGATTATACAGAAGCAAACATGCCATCAGATGTAGCAAAGGCTATCATTCGTATGGATGGCTCTGGCTACCTTGCAAGCGGTGCTGTATGGTGGGGGACTGATGGTGTTTTCCATGCTGACCCACAATCATTCATCATCAAAGAAAATCAGCTTGGCGACTATGTTTCTCTATTCCAGATTGTATATCGTTCTGGAACTCCGAAGACTATTAGCTACATGATACCGCAATATCCGATGCAGAAATTGACGGTTTCTGACTATATCGAAATAGGAACAACTGGGTATCGCATTGGAGTGGATAGTGCTAATAATGCTATTAAAGTCTACAAAGAAGATGGCTCGGCTGTTAACTTCTACGCAAGCGGTGCTGTATCTGCAAAAGGTATCAGTTCCGGTAGTAGCGGTGGAGGAGGCGGTCTTATTGACACCGTTTATGGATATTCAAGTTTAGGTGGCACTTTTGCTGATTCAACATTATCAGACACCTTTAACGCATACACTATCAACAAGTTGGCAAGTAGAATTACTGAACTTGAAAAAAATGGTGGTGGAGGTACTGGCATTGCTGGTATCAAAGTTAACAGCCAAACTTATGTGCCAGACACAAGCAAGTATATTACGCTCCCAAACTACCCTTCCACTACTATTACTGGAACGGGAAATGTCCTTACCAACGCTACTTATGACAATAGTACGCGAGTACTGACATTAACTAAAGGCAATATTGCTACTACCGCCAACCATTTAGAGAGATATGCTCAAATAACCTCTACTGCGATAGATACTGTATCTACATTTACAGCATCTAAGACATCTGTATGGGAGGCAAATGGTACTGCATATGGAACTACTGGTGCTAATGATACTGTATTAAACATTGGTTCTGCGGCAAATAGGTTATTCCAATTAAGAGCAGCCTATAATTCTGATGATTTTTACTTTAGAGGTGTTGGTGCAAGTACTTTCAGAACTTGGTACAGAATACTCCACGGAGGAAATTATAAAGAATATACAGACGCTCTTTATGTGAAGAAGGCAGGCGATGAAATGACTGGCAGATTACAGTTGAAAAATCCGGCTGATTTTTCTATTAGAATGGCAACAGATACTTCTAATTATAGAAGAGGTATCATTTGGAATAATGCCGCATCAGATACAAGAATTGCCGAAATTGGGTATCAAAATACTGTACAACGTATATTCTTAAATCCATTGGGAAGCACAGAAGTTTGGCATGATGATGCTGGGAAATATAGTTTTATTATAGGGAATAACTTCTTAACCTATAATACTTGGACTATCCTACATTCAAATAATAGCACTAATTATGCTTCTGGAAGTGTCAAAGTCGCAAATACGAGTGCAGATAATATAAATAATACGAATAGAGCAGGAAGTAGTAGGGTCAACTTCTTTGATATTTATAGCTTAGGGAGTACGATGCCTACGACTTATGGTAATATCATGGAAATATGTAGTACCCGTTCAGTTCATTGGCAACCTCAACTTTATTTTTCTTCTGGTAAAGGAGGACATATTTATTACCGCAATAAAGACTATAATATATCTGGTTTTGGTTCGTGGAAACAACTCATTGATTCAGAGAACTACAGTAGCATCCTAAATTCTACCTACGTCAAAAAGGCTGGTGATACTATGACGGGAAACTTAGTCGTAGGTACTGGGCAAATAACTGCAAGTATATCTTCTCAATGGGGACAATTTTATATAAATATTAGTAGCTCTACAACCGGAGGATGGGAGAGAGGATTGTGTGCTAATATAAATAATTCTTCTTCTCCAGTAAAATTTGGTTTTTATGGTGCTGGGCAATCTGTTTCTTATGCTTATGCTGGACTTTATTCAAATCCGTGGCAAAAATGGGACAACAATACATCTACTATATCAACCGAATTAGTAGTAAATAAAAATATAATTGGATTAAATAGAGAGTTTTCGCTTCTAAGTGGAGATGAACATTTTCAACATAGATATTGGGGTGGTGTAGGAAGTTATAGCTATGAAGTATTGCTGTTGTTACCTATTCCTGCTACAACTAATTTAGGCGGTCTTAATACTATAGATGGTACTATATCTGGATATACAAATGGAGCTAATCAATGCTTTTGGGTTGATGTGAAGATTTCGACTATTTATAATACTACTTATTGGAATATAAAATCAATAAGCTCTTTTTCATCTAATCAATATGTATTAAAAAAATGTAAGTATAATGACATTTGGTATTATTGTATTGAAATCCCATATCGGGATAATAGAATGGATAGTTATTATTTTAGAGGGGTTATTCGTTCAACTATTGCAGGAGGATTATCAACTATCACTTTGCCATACCGTATAAAATATAAAACTAAGGCAAATGGAAATAATGCAGAAGTTATTAATAACTCTGAGATTAATAGTAGTCTTAGTACAACACTAACACAAGGAGGAATTACATATGTATCTTCAATGGAAAATACATATTATCAAAATATTAAACCCCATCTTAGTAATTCAATAATTTTGGGAACTACTGATTTAAGATGGAAGTGTGTTTATAGTTATAATCTCGACATAAGTTCTACAAGTACTTTTTCGGGTAAGGCTACATTCAATGGAGGGCTATCTGGAACATTGACTGGCTCTCTAAGTGGTAATGCTACAACCGCTACAACCTTGCAGACTTCACGTACAATAAATGGTACATCGTTCAACGGTTCAGCTAATATTACAACTTCTTATTGGGGAACTACAAGAACGATTTGGGGACAGTCAGTAAACGGGTCGGCAAATGTCAGTGGAGCTATGACTGGAGTTACAAGCATTACTGCAACTGGTCTTATAAGAACTTCAAATCTGTTCTCTGCTGGCGATGGAGGAAGCGATAATGCGTATGGTTATTATAACTGTACTCGTCCCAATACAGCTAATACCGGATATGTATGCTATGCAATGGTTAGAAGTGGTACTATAGCAATGGGACTTGGATATTATAATAATGAAATTGTTTTAGGTAATGCAGGTACTTCAAGACAATTTAATAAAAAATGGTTACAAATAAGTGGTTCCAGATTACTAATTAATGGCAATATAGAGGCAACTGGCGCAGTTACAGCCAAGTCTTCCTCTTCTGACATAAGATTGAAGAAAAATATCAAAGAATACAATGCTTTGGATATTATTCACAAGTTAAAGTCAGTGAAGTATTACTGGAATGATACCGCAAAAGCAAACTCTCCAATCTTTAATGACAATGAGGAGCATTACGGACTTATTGCACAAGACTTGCTAATAAATGGATATAGTCAATGGGTAAGTAACTGTTTTAAAGATTATTATGTAATACAATACGAACGTTTAATACCCGTATTATGGCGAGGTATTCAGCAAGTAGATAATGAGGTAGCTACCCTCAAAAAGAAGATAGCTACCTTAGAAAAAGAACTTAGTTCTGTAAAGAGGCAACTAAGCCTTTAAGCCTATTAATCTCTGATTTAGCATGTTCCAATTCCTTTCTCATTCGTTCTTGCTCTGATTCAACAAGACGGATAGAAAGGATATTGGCTTGCACAGAACCAATGATTGTTGCGATAAGGTCGGGAGATAAATAATTCAAGCTACCATATCCATATTCGTCTTTTTCGTGGCAGAAATTTGTGATACCAGCTTTCACCGCATTTTGATATACAAGTCCGGTATGACGTTTATTGTCTATCCTATCTTGGTATAAATCCAATGCTTTTTTGTTATAATTATAGTCATAAACTCTGCCAAGTTTTAGTAGTCTTTCTCGGTAATCTATAAGCCCATCGTAATTCTCTTTTAATCTAAAGTCAGAAGTAGCTTTAGCAGTGATTGCAGCCGTAGCAGTAATACTTCCAGTAAAAGCCCATGTGCTACCATTATATGCCATAACATACGATTTATTTGTAGAGATTGTCGGATTAGCAGTACCTCTCCACCAAAGCCAAGACCCGTTTGAATGACAGCCAAGTCCCATTGTATAATTACCTCCAACGATTTCAATACTATCATGGCTCGTATTTGAGAACCTTGCTCCTACATTAAAAGAATTAGCGCCACTTGCAGATATTCCCGTGCTATTTATCCAACCATGCAGGGTACAATCTCCAAATTCCATATTTGTCCAAGATGAACTGCTTCCTGCATGCCAATACCATTTTTTAGGAACAGACCTACCGCCATAACTTGCACCTCTATAATTAACATAAAAATCAGTGCCTCCAGCTATAATAATCTCATTTCCACCGCTTGAAAGTTCCAAATAAGAACCATTTTGGGTTATACCAGATGGATTCATATAAAGACCAGAATTAGCATAGACCCAAGCTTGAATATACGCATCTATAAATCTATTGCTACTTGAACCTATTCTGTAATTATTATTGCTTAACGGAAAGATATTACCAGAATACATTCCACCATTAAAAGTTGCAGTTTCACCAAAAGTACTTGTAGAACTTATGTTAAGTTTATATGATATAATATCACTACAATATAATGTTGAAAAAGACCTTAAGGAAAGATTATAGCATGAGTATGCTCGATTCTTTATATTATTTATTACTGGTGCTGAATAGCTATAGGTACTACGCGTCCAAGAATATCCATTGCTGTTTATTATAGCTTCTATATTATCGTTGTTGTTATAATAATAGATAGCTCCTCCTCTTAAATATACAATTTCTACACTTGCCATCGTATTCTGTTCAATACCACCGCAAGGAGATTTATCACAATATTTATAATTATCAGCGTATATAATTCTTTGAGTGTCTTGTGCTCCCCATCCATTTACAGTAGTGTCCCATTCAATAGCAGCAGCAAAACCATTTGTATGTGTAGCCCAAGTAGGTTTATTACCATCTAAACAGTTCCAAATTTTAATTCTAATAAATGAGTTCCTTTGTACTAATTGAAAAGATATAGGATAATATTTGTTAGCATCTAAACTTTTTAAATCAATAGTTTTAGTATAGCTGTTTAATCGCTTCATAAAAAATCTTATCCCAGCTTTTCTATAATAATTATCCCCATCATCTGTAGTTATAATTTGAGTAAAATTATGGTTTTCATTTTTTGCTGTATCTGAGTTAATATAATTTACATTAATATATTTATTTTGACTTCTTCTTACATACGTATTTGCAGTTGATTCCTCAGAGCCATGAAAGCCATCCAACAAATCCGCATTCAAATTCGTACATGTAGTAGTAGATACACACTGAAACGGCTGTGTGCCAGTAGCTATCTTAGATATAAAAGCATTAGCATATACTCTATTCCAATAATAATCTGTTCTTCCTAAATCAAAGTTCGCATTAACATAGGGAGTTATATTGCCATTAACAACTGTAGTTTTATTAAAGTAATATTCTGGTGCTGTTGTATAAAAATGACAGTATGAAATATTTGTAGAGCCAATTGTTGTCAAGTAACCGCTACTTTGGGTAAATAAATATCCTTCACCCGTTACTCCTCCTTTCTTAGATTCAGCACCACTTGGTCTTAATTCTATTCCACCAGCAGTAGAAGAAGCACTTGAATTTGTTGTAATAGCTATGTCGCCATAGATAGTACCGGAATAAAGTCTTATGTACGCCCAATTATTAGCATCTGCTCTTCCATAAAAATGAGGTCCAGAAGAGGCATTTGCATAATAATTTGCACCCATTATGGTACAGTTACCACCAGAAGAGGTAGAAGGAGAATTATTATTACCAAACACAAAGGCTGTTGGTTTAACTCTACTATCTTTAGCTCTATATCCAAAAAATATAGTAGACGAAGTATTTGTACCTCCAAAGTTAATCTCATCATTATTTTCTGGGTATAGCCAAATGGTGCTAACTCCTACTTTTGTATTTGGATAGTTTTGGTAATTGGAGCTATTAAGTATCTTTGCCCAAGAACTCCAAGAAGTAGTATGTCCGTGACGAGTATATAAATCTTCATTAGTTGAAGCTATTTCCCAAGCTTGACCTCCACTTGAATCTGCCCATCCTCTCCATCCCCATACAGTTGCATAAGCTCCACTATCTGAAAGACCAATAGTAGTTAAATTCTTAATGCCTCTCATAATAAATAAACCATTATAGTCATTAGGCACATGATTTACGCTTCTTGCATCAGACCATCCAGTGAATTGGTATGGTTTAAGACTTCCAGAATGCCATACATTATAATTAACCCCTGCATATCTGTATATTATAGCTCCTCTTAAATTATCAGCTAATCCTAAACATAATGTAGGATGGCTATCAAGTTTATCATTGTATAGGTAAGCTCCATAAGAAATATCATATCCTACTTCAACTGTAGGCGTTGTGCCATTTACAAATTGAATATTAGTTCCTCTTTCATGGCTTGATTTAACTGTAATTACTGTTGCATAAATTGAAGTATCTCCAACAGTTAGTGTTCCCGTCAATGTTCCACCAGAAAGTTTCAGATATTTACTATCTAAGGCAGAGGCGTAGTTTCCTTCGTGCAGAACTTTATACCAAGTTCTGAAAGAACTAAGGTTTGTATCAAATTGGTAGCCAGATATTTGGTGCTTTCAAAAAAACACCTTATTTTTGCACATAACAAATTGATATGAATATGAAGTTTAGAGATTACATTGACCTTGCAGAAAAGTATGAGGTAGAGAGTTTTATCAAGTCTGACCCTATACAATTCCCACGAAGATTTAAGGATAGAAAAGACATCGAAGTAGCGGCAGTCATAGCAGCTTGGCTTGCTTATGGCAGGCGTTCAGTATTCATTCCCAAAATAGATTATATTCTTACAGAGATAATGGGGAATAAGCCTTTTCAATATATATATGGCGTGGAATGGAATAAATACAAGGATAATTATACGAGCTTATATCGTATGACTTCTTGGCATTGCTTTGCTTCCCTTTGTGATAAACTTCATTCCATATACATGAAGTACCCTAATCTTGAAGATGCTCTTGGACGTGTTACTTATTCGCAGAAATGTACCTACTATTGCCAAGGATTATGCCATTTATTACATGGTGAAACAATGATACCCAGCCCAAACAGTAATTGTGCAAATAAAAGAGTAAATATGCTGCTTAGATGGATGATAAGGAAAGATAGTGTAGTTGACATTGGATTATGGAAAACTCTTTCTCCTTCCCGGCTTCTTGTTCCTTGTGATACGCATTCTTTGCAGTCGGCAGTCGAATTTGGGATTATCCCCAAAGTAGATGAATCAAAAAAAACTTGTATAAAAGTGACTGAATTTGCAAAAAAAGTATTTCCTTCTGACCCTGCAAGGTTGGATTTTAGTTTGTATGGCTATGGAGTGGAGAAATCAGAGAAATAAAGGTTATGTCAAGAACACTACGAAAGGATTAGCTGGCTGGCTGAATGTAGAAGGTATTCACTTTGATGTAAATGCTACTTTTTGGAAAGATGATAAGGGAAAACCATTTATATGTGTGCAAAGAGCCATAGAGAAGGTGTTTGATGAAAAGACTTGTACATTCAATGACATTAAACCTCGACCATTTATAGAATGCAATGCTTTTTATACGGGAAAACCTTTCCCAAACGTTTCATATAAGGGATATTTTTACCTTGCATCCTTTCGGTTTGAACTACTTGCAAGCTGGGAAACAAAAGAGATGAAATCCTTATGTATGATTGTAAGCAGAACTACTGAACAACCCTTGATAAAGAGAATTAACCAGATAATGAAAGAGAAAAACCATGAATTGCCAAAAACTTAAAAACGATTTTATCAATATGAAAGACAAGACACTCAAAGAAGTGTGTGACATTCTTAGGAAATATGATATGAATTGGGAAATTTCATTGTCATATTTTGTCGCCAGCCTATTCGGTGTAGATAGGGCTGATATGCTTTCTAAAGACAGAAGTAAAGATATAGTTTATGCAAGATGGTTCTATTGGTATGTATTAAGAGAAGTCTGTAAAAAAGACTATGAAACAATAGCACAAGAAGTATCTATTGATGATGCTATATTTGTTACAAGTAGTATATACCAAGGAATATCAAACATGCAGGAACTTATATCATCCAACAGCTTTTACCGAGATAAATGGATGATAGTTAAAAGTATGGTAAGCTTGAAGAAGCCTACTTGAATTTTCAAATGCAAAGTTGTGGTGGGTTATTTGCCCACCATTTCTTTTTCCTTTGACAAGATATTCTCTATATTCTCCTCAGTAAATCCAAAGATAGCTGCGAAGCGTTTAAACTCGTCCATGCGTGACTTAGGTATCATTCTATACATGGAATTAATCGGTTTCTCACTTTTCATGGCTTTCATTGCCTTCAAAATCTCTTTTCTTTTCATTTCTTTTATTTTTACAACAATCACAGTCACATAAGAAAATCTTAGCTATGTCCCATGTCCTATCTACCAAATCTTGACCTAAATACTGTACTTCTTCCCCTTCTAATGGAATACCGTAGAATTGGCAGATATGAACGGCACAATGTCCTAATTCATGGTGATATGATTTAAGAAACTCTTTTTCAGAGTTGGTTATACTAATTACAATAACAGATGTCCTACTGATGTAGTCACTGAATGTAAGCCCGGTATTTATGCTGCAAGAGGACAAGTTGTCATAAGCAATATCATAACTTTTACTGCCACATTTCAACTTATCCATTGCATCCAAGACTTCATCCAAATAATCACAACTGTAGTCCAAGAACAGCAATATATGCCAATCATATTTTTCGATATAAAGCTCTTGTCGTTCCATAAAAGGAGTATTTAAAGCATATCCTTCCAATTAATTACTTTTCCCATACCCATCATGTCTGCGAAGAAATGACGGAAAGCTTTCTCCGTTGTAGGATAATCTGGGTCATCAATATAATCGCGGATAAAGGCTGCAAGGTATTGCTCATTTGGAATACTTTTCCCAAAGTAATCAGCCTTTGCCATATTTGCAACATACACACAATTATAACCATTATCCTTTTCAAGAGTAATGTTATACTTTTTAAGCATGGCTGTAACTTGGTCTTTAGTAATAGGCGTTATCTTACCTTCTTTAGTCTTCATCATAGAAATTGCCCAATCGCACATTTTCTCACTGAAATTAAAGCCATAGTTTTGAAGATACGTCCGCATTTCTTCTGGTATATTGTCATATACATCAAATGAAGTATTTCCCATTTTACTGAATATTTATTTGTTAAACAAAAGGGGAGAATAATCTCCTCCCCTCTACTACATTATCAACGACGGCGACGGCGACCTCTACGCTCGCTCATACGGTCTTCCCGGTCATAATCACGGTCGTAGTCTCTATCGTACTCGCGTCCGTAATCTTCACGACGTTCACCCATTTCTTCCATTTCGTCCAAAAGGGTTTCAAAGTCTTCCTTCAAGCACTTCATGCTTTCCTTGAAGTTATCGTAGGCATCTTTGACACCACCACGACCTCTTTGAGAAATTTCTATCATTCCCATACTATTTACGTTTTAGATGTTATTTTACTGTTTCTGTTAGAACTATTCAGTTCTTGAAGCAGGGACTTGATGTCATTCAAATCACCCTTTAAAGATTTAACTTCTGATTCTAAAGAACCGATTTTCTCTTCCTGCTGTTTCTCTTTGGCAAACTGAGGATTGAGTTGTTTCAATATATCATCGCAGCTTTCTATTACAGATTGGTGATAATCTCTGCTTTCCACTATCTGACGGCTGGTCTGAATCATATTCTCAACCTCTGAAAGAATTGCTTCCTTCTTGTCCGATACAATAGCATTAGGATAGGTAAATACCTCTACATTTGTAGGAAGCTTCTGAAATTCCATAACCTCTTCACCAGCCTTAATCTTCGCATCTATAACTGTTTCCTGCTGTGCTCCAAAAGGTACAGAAGGATTATAGGTAGGATATTTAGGCATAGGATTAGATACGGATTCAACCGTTCCTATCTTCAATATTGGTTTCTCACCTTTGATAAGAATATAGCAAATATTCCCTTGCTTTAATGAACCAAACATAGTCTAAACTTTTAATTGTTACTTACTCTTTGCCGATGAAGCAGATGCAGACTGATTAGGTACTGCCGCTTCTGCCGGGCTGTTGATTGCGGTTACTCCCATAAGTCTGAATATTCCACAACATTTGTCAATATAGACCCAATGTTCGGTAGTATATCCTGCTTGAATTTGTGGTGCTGGTGCGGCTGTACCTTGCGGAACAGTTACATCATGCCCAAGAACTTGCGTAGACTTATTGTCTATAACTGGAATTTTAGTCGTTCCCACATTGCTATTCTCTGAAACTACTGTACTGTTTCGGTTTGCCATCGGAACAACTACATTAACGGGTAATGTAGCTCCTGCTGTACTAACCGGGTGACGAACTTTCCAAAGAACTACTGTGCGGTTTGGAAGGGCACGCCAGATACATGGGTTAATCCCATAATTTACCGTAGGAGTAGCTTCATCTGTAGTTTCTACATATCCCGAAGTTTCAATTACGGGAATACCTGCAACGTCTATTTTGGGCACAATTACCCTTCTTGCTACGGAAACACCATTGTTAAAATAGGTAGTCATATTCCTTATTTTTAAAAATTAATACTATCTTTGCATCGGGATAGATAAGAGGTAATTGGCTTATCGAAAAGGCTTGCTAAGTGCCCTTCCCTTTCTTTTATTACTTAGCATCTTATTAACTAATAACTTAGCAATATGACAAACCAAGAATTTATCGAAAGCATTTCACTTGAAGGTGAAATTTGGAAGGACGTAATCGGATATGAAGAATTATATATGGTTTCTTCGTTCGGACGAGTGATGTTTAAAAGACGTTTCCGAAACAATGGAAATGGTGGATATTTAATGCCACCTAAGCTATGCCATTTAATGGAAACGAAGTTTGGCTATTTACAAGCTCGTTTATGGGAAAACAATAAGGAGAAAAAATGTTATGTTCATAGATTAGTGGCTACTTCACATATACCTAATCCTAATAATTATCCCATAATAGACCATATAGATACAAATAAGAAGAATAACAACGTATCTAATTTAAGATGGTGTACTTCTTCCATGAATGCTCTAAATCCTATAACAAGAAAGAGAAATTCCCTATCTAAAATAGGAAATAGAAAAATGATTTTAGCAAACAGTAAATCTGTCATTCGTATCAATCCAAATAATCCCAATGATATTAAGATTTATGAATCTCCTACTTTTGCTAAAAAGACAGAAGGATATAACCAAGGTCATATTTCTGCTGTATGTTTAGGTAAAAGGAAATATCATAGAGGATATAAATGGATGTACTTATCCGATTACGAAGCCCTCAATAAGTCAAAGAACGAATCTCCCGATGCAGAGAATTAATTAGCAACCGCAGCCGTAGCCTTCACCTGCTGCATAGCCAGTAGCATAGGCATTCACAAAAGGATAGCCATAGCAGCAATTTGGATTGGGCACTACATAGCTTGGAATTGGTGCAGGAGTACGAAGCTGATTTACGATATTAGCTGTTTGTGCTTGCTGTGATGCACTAAGCTCCAATGCCGATTTCTCAGCACGTAACGTATCAATCTTATTCTGCATTTCGCGCATTTCAAGCTGACAGAACTTATCATTGATAATTTGAGTTTGAGCGTCAATCTTAGCACCCAGAATATTGAACTGAGTATTAGCATTAGACTTCAAATCATCTGTCTGGTTGATTGTAGCAATGCGATTTTCGTAACCCTGCTGTTGGATTGCTCCCTTCACATCGCAGCAGCACTGCGCCATCTGGTTAGCTATCTGACAGTTACCAGCTTGGATTGAGTTGATAATCTGTTGTGAGGACATACCTACTTGACAGCCAACTTCTGCAACTTTAGCACTTACACCGTTGATAGCCTGCTGAATCTGACCTACTGAGCAGTTCAAGTTAGTAGCCAGATTGTTAATAGCTTGACCGTTGCCTTGAATTGCGCTCATAAGTAACTCACGACCGTTATCGTTGTTGATAAGACCAGCCAATCCGGGAGCACCAGCACCACCGCCACAGCCGCCATCATTGCCACCCCATCCGTTACGTCCGAACAACGGGAACAAGAAGAACAAGAAGATTATCCACATAAACCATGAACCATCTCCACCAAAACCGTTATTGCCATTCTTACCGTTCATAGCAACCAACAAGTTAGGGTCAATACCTTTCTGCTGCAACAGAGGGGCAAGCATAGCCATCATTCCACTGTTACCACCACCAGCTTCGGGGGTGTACACAACTGTTTTTGATTCCATATATCTTTACTTTTAATTGTTAATTGCCCCAATATTAGGGCTTGACAAATTAACGGTGAAGTTTGTTACTAAAAGAATAGTTTGTATCAAGTTCGGAACTAATCGCCATTTCGGAACACCGCAAACGCTTTTTCTTTAGCTTCCTGATACTGGCAGTTGACATTGTAACGTTTAAGACGGGATTTGAACTTATTCCTAATCTTATTTGTACAAGGACGAGATAAGCCAGTAAGCTCGGCTATCTCATTGTCTGTGTACCATTCTCCCAAGATGCTGACAAGAATATAACGAGCATTCACACATTCCTCCTTCTTTGAGGATATGATTTTCTCTTTGCTAACCTTGCAACAATCACTTACAATGCCGAGTGTTTCTTGATAAAGATTGATAATTTTCATAAGGACTTCTTCTTTTTAGGTTTTGAAACTGTTTCTATCAATTCGTTGGAAAGATTGTGTAGCTTATGTAAAGGAGTATAATCTTCCATTTGGTCTAATATCATAAGACCCCTCAATTTCCTAACTGTTTCTTTCTTCGGTTTTCCCATACAAGTATTGTTTTGGTTTGTGCAAAGTAAGCCCTATTCACGCGGAGAACCGAATGAACTTTACGAAGTCCAAATAAAAAGCCGTAATGTATTGGAACACTACGGCTTACACGAATAACTAATTTATGAAGTAAAAAAACTAAAAGTGGTTGCGTCGGGCATATTCTGCAATTAGAATGCCATCTCTATCTGGGTGTTTAATATTATCAAACTGTGGAAACAAGCGGTTTCCTATATCCAAAGAAGCCTTTTTAAGCTCTTCCCCACTACAGCCTTTGGGAAGAAGTGCTTTTTGCCATTCCTTAGAATCTACAAACATGTGGCGAATACCCATTACTTCAATCATAATAAGCTCTGCCTCATGGCAACGTAACGCTGATGCAGTAGATGCAAAGCGGCTTGGATTTACAAGAGGACGCTCCATCAGAAGCGTAATGTCATTCTTGTTGTATTTGGAAAAAAGTTCCATGAATTTGCTGTAATCCAACCGGGACACTTCTTTCTTTGCCTTTGTATAATCTTGCACCTTCTTGACGGGTGTCTTGCAAAAAAAAGATTCAATATCATCTCCGACAATACCGATGCTGCCGGAAACACCATTATCTAAACCAACGTAAATTCTGCCCATATCATTTCGCTTTAAATTTCCACAAAGATACAAACTTTTTTAAAACTTCAAAAGAAAAAGCCCCGGATTAACCGAGGCTTCCCCAAATGATATGAAGTTGGTCGCAACACGCACGTCACGTATTACTGTGCAAATATAAGCATATTACTTCTTGCTACCAACGTTTTCATCAACTATTTTAGCATCATCAAACATTGCTGCTACCTTTGATGCTTTATCCTTGTCAATCAAAGGCTCGTCACCAACATTATCTACATAATCCGGTGTATCTTCACTGCGGAATACAGCTTGGTCGTCACGGATAGCTTTCTGCATCTCAACGGAAAGAGGAGCATTGCGAGATAAGTTCAGCTTAATAACCGTCTTCCTACTCATTTCGTAAAAATCTGTTACCCATTTGGAACTGTCACGTACATTGGCATACTGGCTTTTGTACGTCTGTGAATAGCGAAGCCCGTGAGCTTTCAGTTCCTCTACTGACATATATAATGTGCTTTCATATCCGTTCAAAAGCTGGAAGTAAGAAACGAATCCGATAATAGAAAGTTCATTTCGCTTCTTATCGTCTTGTTCAAACTTGAAGTCTATCTGACCCGTCAATCGGTTGCGGTTTATAAGCTCTCCTTCTCGTACATCTGTACAATTAATGCACTTGAACTGACCGCTTCGCAATGCCAACTGCACATAAGCCTTATACCCAATCTGAAATTGCGCTTCCGTAATACCTAACTTATTGTTCTTGTAAGGTATCAGATAAGCACAACCGAAAGATGGGTCAAGCGGCAAATCGGATGCAGTAGCACGAATAGCACCATACATAAGCGTTGCCGGCTCACATTCCTGCAATTTTGCATTGTTAGCTACTAAAGATACCAAATTGCTTACAAAAGCATCCTTTTTATCACTCAATACCTTTTTCAAATACTCTTGGGTTGCATTGTGGGATATGTAGCTATTCAGCCTTTGCAATCCCGTTACTTTGTTCTCGCTCATATTCTTTTAAAATTAATTGATATTGTTCTTCTGTAAATTCCTTCCAGTCTAAAATCATAACCCTACACCCAGCTTCCTTCTCGATAAGATTACGGTAATACTCCACATTGAAAAAATCATCTTCTTTAGGCAGAAACAAAGAAGCTTGACCTCTACTGTGATAATATACAATGTACCAATAAGAAGTGGCAGGAGCATCAATGCATGAATATACTACACTGCCAATATAGCCTAAAAAGAGAATACCTAAAACTATCCATACTAATATATTACTGATGGAGTAAAGCCAATGACCTACAAAAAGTAAACCAATTATAGACAATATAATGCAGACAAGAGAAAGTATCTCTTTTCCCACAGCCTTTATAATCTTACTTTTCATCCTTCACCTCCTTAGTCTTAATCAGTACATATCCTTTCTTCTTGACCGCCCTCTGATATTTAGCCGCCAGTTCTGGATGCTCAGCCGTAAAACGTACCTTGTCGAATTGAATAGATACGCTTTCGTCCACTCTGCTAATAGTGAAATAGGGGGTCTTTACACTCTTGATTTCATTCTTGCACAAGAAATCATAGAAACGGGATTTAAATTCCTCTATGCTGTCCTGCTTCTCCTTTATTGAAACAAGGATATTGTTTACTTGCTTCATCTGTTCTTGAACCTCGGCAGGCAAATAATCCCAATCTATTTCCTCACGTTTGTATTCAGTCATTTCGGACACGTACTGGGCGGCAATATCCATGCCAGAGGAAATATCAAATACTGGCTTCTTGAATATCACTTTCTTTCTGCTTATCTTATCGGGGTCAAAGGCAAACTGTAGCTGAAATTCGTCCTCAAACATAACAGAAGCATCATAGTGGCAAAGTTCAAGCTTGAAATCAGCACCTAACTGCTCTGCCAATTCCTTACCAAGCACATACTCAACATAAAGTTGTTCCTTATAATCTTTATAAGTCTGCTCGATGTCAGTAGTAGTAGCCTTACATTCGACCCATAAGAGCAATGGCTTATCCCTACTCTCGTCAAAAAGAGAGAAATCAATATGCACGAGCAAACCAAGTCCTTCACGCCCGTATTTCTGACTTCTAAAGCATTTATTGCTCTCCCAACGCTCATCTACTTGCACCAAGCTGTCATAAATCATATTTTCTATGAAATCACCGTACTGCATGGCAATATTAGTAATGTTTGGTCTTTCATACAGACCTTTGGCAATGGCAAGACGCTCTACTTGTGCTCTTTGAACACAACCGTTCTTGGCTATAGCGGCAAGAATACGGGCATCTGACCCACCGAGATTCCCAACTCTGGACGATATAATTTCGTCCTTGTAACCATAATTGTTCTCCATATCACTTCATTTTGTTAATAAATTGCATAATATCTTCCCTACTTACGTGACCTCTGCCTTTAGGCTGCAACAGCATATCCGCAAAGAGGTCTGCAACAACATTGTTGATGAAATCGTGAAGTGTACGCTTAGTCACGCACTCCTCCGATTCAGACATCTCAATCTTAGACTTGATTTCTTTAAGAATTTCATTGTTCTCTTCCAGCAAAGCTAAAATTCTATCAATCTTCTCTTCCATTCTCCCATCGGTTAAAATGCTCCAATGCCCTGCTAAGTGTCTGACAACAAAAAGCACTGACACCAAAATCGTTAGCTGTGGGATATAGAACTCTTGCCTCGTAATGAACTGTCTGACCGTTAAGAACTACATCAGTGTCGCTACATTCCCTACGTCTGAATACTTCATACCAACGTACACTCGGATTCTCAATAATCTCAACCATGTAAATGTACGCATTGTTACCTTTGTTAATCTGCTGGAAACGGAAAGGCTTCATACTGCCCTTACCGTTAAATTTTAATTCCAACTCCCTCATAATAATATATGTTCAATTTTATCATTACAGTTATGTTCTAATAATATTTTAGTAAATATATCAGTGGCTTGTTCTAATGTTTCAATTTTAACTCCTTCATTAGTATAGCAAAATAAATCATTAGAATTTACATATATATATTTATGTAATAACTTATGAGCTTTTCTTGATAAAATAAAAACAGACTTCATTAAATTATAATTCCAATGATGGGCTTCCTTATCTTTCATATCATATCCTAAATTCTTTAATCTACGATTAATATTTCGATAAGTTACATTTTTATGATAAAACTTAATATATTTACCTTTATAATTAAGTCTTTTATATTTCTCTCTTCCTCTAAGCCTTTCCTTTTCTACCCATTCATCATCTATAGATTTTACATTGTATCGTCTAATAGAATCTTTTTTTGTACACTCCTTACATTTATTTAAATGACCGTCAGCCATTTGAGAATGCTTATAAAAATCGGATAGTGGCTTTATTTTATTGCATTTAAAGCATTTCTTTTCTTTTTCTTCCATAATTAAAAGGGTAATCCATCTGGGTCATTTGGGGAAGGCTGATTAAAGGCTTGTGCTGCTACTTGTTGAGCTTGCTTAATCTGCTGCTGTACGGCTGGGGCTGGCTGCTGCCCAGTAGTAGAAGCTTCCTTCTTTCCACGTTTTATCAAAACATGAGCATTGTTGGCAATGATACTCCAATATTTCACCTTTGTATCTTGGTTTATAGTAGAACGCATCATACCCGATACCCAAATACGACTACCTTTCTTAGCATATTGGCATATCTCCTCAGCATCCGCACCAAACAATGTAACATCGAAGAACTCCGGAATCCATTCCACATTAGGAGATTTGCCTTTAGGATAGCTTGCGCATACTGTAATAAATGCAAAACTTTGACCGTTCTTACTTGTCTTCAATTCCGGGTCTTTTGTAAGATTTCCCTCTACTTCAATTCTATTTACGTCCATTTTAATTCAAATTTATGTCAGTTTCAAACTTCTTTTCTAAATCATCTTCACTCATAGATATTTCATTAAGCATACTCAAACATATCAGAATATCCTTCTTTATAGATATGGCACAGTCAAACTCTTCTTCACATCCATCCTTAACTGCTTGTGAGTACATCTCAAACATAGACTTTATCTCTGAGGTCTGATATTTTACCAAATCCTCCAAATCATGGTGTAGAACCAATTTAGTTACTTCTTTCATTTTTACATTTTTTATACTATAACTTTTAGTTATAATGGTTAGTTATTCTTGTCTTAACAATGCCTTAGCAATAATATCCGGGTCAATCAGCTTTTTTCCTAATTCCCGAATAGCCTTGTTGCACACATCAGTATTCAAATCCACATCGGGAACTAAAGCCTTCATAAGCTCATTCATTAGCTGTGACATCTTATTCAAGTCTAAATGGGCAAATTTAAGTCTCTTGAACGAAGGGTCTTTGGCAATCATCTCCTGCCTGCGGTACTTCAACTGGCAACAACTGTAATCACACATAGTCCTTGCCATTTCCAGCCAACTGAAAAGCTCCGAATCCTCGACACAAGCCTTGTTATACTCACTTTTAATAGAATTAAACAGAGCATCAACTTCATCTTGAATAGCGTCCATGAAAATATCATTGGAATCGGCAAACTTAGCGGAAGAATCAGCCATCATAGCATTTATTACCTTCTCATATCTACTTCTTTCAAGCTCAACCTTATTCGCCAACTGCTTTACACGAAAGCGGTAAAAGGGACTTTTCCTTAACCTAAACAGTGCAAATATCACTGTAGCACAAGCAAGGTCGTTAGTAGCCATAATATTATAGCTGACAGTGGATATTAGTGCTTCCCGTTCGGAAACAACTACATGTGTATCTTCATATTCATTCATATCACTTGTTTCTTATCTGTATGTAGCCACGCTCCTCGGCAACCTTCAAATCCGGAAGGTCAATCTCCTTAACATCAACGGGTGTTTCACCATTGATGCTGATATAATCAGAGAATCCGAAGCGTTTGACAATACGGTCATACATTCTTGGTGAACCATCGGAAGGCTTGTGCATAGCCTCCTTAGTCCAGTAAATAGTCAACTTCATTTCTTTTTAACGTATTTCGCCATATATTTGGTCGGAAACAGCTTCATATCAAACAGCCATTTGATAATCAGAATGACCGTTTCGCCAAAGCTGTCTACCGGATTGTGAAAGGAGATTAAAGTCTTCTCCCCATGCTTGGTCTTACGGGTATAGGACAGATTATACACGTATGTCCCCTTACTTATGGTAAATGAGTATGTATAACCATCATCATCCACAATAAAGCCGGGAATCATGTCTATCAGACGCATCATACTCCAAAGAGGTATGTCGCGTTCCTCGTCGTGCAAGGTCAAATCTGCCGTCCGAGGGTCAATACCCAAGCCAAGCAACAACTTGGACTGCATGACGGTCGTTGAGTTCGTATTAAACATGTTCATAATCTCATTCTTTAATTAGTTTCATCCATTTATCTGAATCACACTCGTAAAAAAGATTGCATCCACGATAGCTTTTGCGAATACCCAAGCAGACACGAATAATAATCGACTTGGTAATTCCCAGCCTGCGAGCCATCTCCGTAGCGGAAGGATAGTGACCCACAATCCGACCGTCCTTAATGACTATTACAGCCTTCTGAAAATGAGGCATCTTGGTAGAACCGTCAGCTATCCTCTTTTTCATAATCTCCGACAGCTTCTTCTTAGTTTCCTCGGAACAAGGTCGCCCTCCAAATCTCAATCTGTGACCCTTGTTGAACTGCCCCTTGCAATTCCGGTCACGGTAAATAGGTTCTAAATATAACTCCATCTCATTCTCTTAAATAGTCTTCAACATCAATACGACCCTTCTTGCACTCCGAACCGGAAACAATCAAGCTATCCAAAAAGGTTTCGCCATCGTCAAAGTGAAACGTCACAGATACGTCCCCGACCTCTATGTTGTCACTCGTATTGTCGTTACCGTATATAGCCTCTTGGCAAGCTTCAATGTAGCGAAGGCACTGGTGAAGGTCTATAGCTTGTTTAAAACTCAAATTCATAACTATTTTTTTTCATTATTTCCAAAATCTTATCTCTAAACCCACTTCCAGCTTTTTCTAAAGTAGCACGGAACTTAACCATATCCTCCTCGGTAGGGGAAAGTAAATAGTCCTCCTTGAAATCGGATTTCTCAATGATTTGTATTCCATCAGCCTCTATATCTATCAAGCAAACTCTATCATCCGTGAAAAAGCCTACATAGGACAAGTCTTTGGTTATAAACAGACCCCATCCATCAAACAGTTTTCTTTCCATCATCCAAACATCATTTTAACCAACAATCCAGTATAAGCACTCGCAAACAACGCCATTTCCAGCCAGAACAGCCACTTCTTCTTAAGCAGCATGACAATGCCAAACGCAAAGAAGAAAACACAAGGGACATACCACATACCGGAAAACAGCAGCCACAAGGTAGTACCCAGTCCTGCTACTATAGTCCCACCGAAGTGAACCTTTCTCTGAAACTCCTCCTTGAACAGAGGGGCTGTACCGACAAACATCAGACCGCCACAAGCCAAGAAAGAAAGAAACTGAACACTGTCAGAAGACAATTCAAGCCATACGGGAACAAGAAGCATAGGACAGAGAACCATAGCAAGCTGAAACAGCCAAGAAGGACGGTGTTTATCCTTCAAAATATAGTAGGTATCTGAAAGCGATGCAGGCAGTCCGCATACCTTCAAAGCATAACCAATGTATGCTACAAGTGTTAATAAAGATAACAGATATAAATATGTCATTTGTTAACGATTTTAATATTATCTCAATGCAAATATAGAAAAAAAATCTCTAAAATGTAAACTTTTATTGCTGTTTTACAACATTGTGCTGCAAACTTCCACCAATATTGTCGGGATTGAACTTGTGAAAAGGCACAATGAGGGGAAATTTATCCTTAGCAAAGCCATAAGTACCTATCTTCCAGTTAGCAAGAACCGAAACTGGCTCGTCGCTACAATAAAAAACATAGGAATTGTCAGTTAACTCATAAGAAATGGGACACAACGTATTGCTTTCTGCATTATACATGAATCCACGGGAAAGCCAATGCTCAAACGCAACCTCTTCACGAACACGATACATCCCCTTGTCGGAATAGCAATGAGCAATTTTACCATCACTATCCAAGTAGCTGAACACAACCGTGAAAATACCCGAAACATCTGTAAAAGCATCCACAAAGTAGCAAGTGGGAACACCGCCATCGTACTTAGCCACAATGTCACCACAGAAAAAACGACTCTTCTCGCGGAGAAAGTCTGAAATAGAACGAATAGTACAGCAATTAGCACCTATGACATAGGAATCCTCAACCCAATAAGAACGCCATTCGTCACCTTTGTCCACAACATAAAGCTCATGGTGGGATTTCCCGTCAACAAATACCCGCCTCGCATCACAAATCACATGGTCGCAATCGTTCACAAAGATGTGGGAAGAACCTAACGACAAATCCGAATATTCACAAACAATATCATTAGCATCTAAACAATGCAAAACAAGCTTATTATCCGGACTAACACCAGATATAGCATACTTGCGACCGTTAACCGACAAGGAATAACCATTCAACCACTTGCCAGCAACAACGTTGAAATGCTCACTACGCTTCATAAATAAAATCTCCTTTCATATCATTCAAGTTTTTAGTTAAACAACAACGCAAATGTACTAACTAAATTCTGAAATCCAAATTATAGAAGCGAAAATTTTAATTTTATTTGGGTAAGATGATAAAATACTTAGGTTCGTGGGTAAAATACGCAAATAAACGTTGCATAAATACAAATCAAGCATACTACCAGCCAAACCAACATACAAGGTTTCTAAAACCCCCGATTTCGGGGGAATTAAAATCATCAGTAGGCAAATACACTACACCCACGGACAATACTTCCCGAAGTCGGAATCACGACAACGGCTGAATATCAGACACTTACAACATTTATCCCCAATACGGCAATTTACATAGCGGCTGATAATCAACTGTTTAACCACGGACTAAATTTATTTTTTTATTTTTTTTCGGAAGTAGGCTATGTGTACCCCACCATTTCCGACTACGATTACCCCCCCCCGCACCCTATTGAAGAATTTTTGCCCGTCTTGCTTGTTTGCAGGGGCACGGAGAAACGAACGAAGCACGGAGAAAGCATTGCATACCGAAAACAATTACGAAAGCTTATACGGGCTGAATATTTAAACCAAACATCCGTTTACAACAAATATTGCATGCAGCTTTCGCCTTGTATGCGCGTGCGTGCGTACTCATGCGTGATTATTTAAACAATTAGGCTTTATATAATTCAATATAACACAAATCAGATATAATTATATAAATCAATATAACACATAAAAACAATAATATACAATACAATATGACATAGATATAATTATATATATATATACTAAATAATATATTATTATAATTATATTATATATATAATATTAATATAGATATTATTAATTAATATACTTTAGAATAATGTTTAAAAACTTGTTTTTAAACGAATGGTTATTAACGCTGCCAATGTGCGAAGCACTATATATATAATTAATATATATAATATATTATCCGTGTGTGTATGTGTGTGTTTGCCTTATGGCTGGAAAGACGGAAAAGTTAGGAACTGGAAAGTAGAGCTTTTTGTTTTTAGTAGTTACTTGTTTTCTTAATGCTGTTATTTTCCTTCATTATCGGCTGTTTTATGTAAATATTTATATAATTACGCACTTTATTTGTAAATGATAGTTAAAATACTATAGTTGGATATATTTTTAACGTTTAATTAACATATATATCAAAAGAAAGCCGTATCTTTGTAATGTCGAAAGGGAACAAGGAGTTCAACGAAGACAAAGCGCTGTTTGAAAGAATTACATACTGAAAAAGCGTTGACGCATGAATAGTTGCAATAGATAACATTACATGCGATGGTAGGCGCTGTGAAATATATAGTGTTAAGCAAGTGCAATAAACGTAATTGCAGCAAGTATGTAGGATGTCGTTACCTATACACTACTTGGCTATATGAATAATATGAGGAAGGAACGGGAATAGGATATAAGCCTATGGATATGGGGCTATGATATATAGCTGTTATTTGATAGCCATCCGATTTCCCGTACTTCGCTGTAATGCAGCCTTAAGACGGTTACAAGCCCGTGGAAATGCAGAGTACAGAAAATTGAAAATCAATCACTTAAAAATATATAATTATGAAAACTTACGATTATCTGGAGAACGTGAAAGAAGACGTTAGAAACTACATTGAAGAAAATAAAATCGTAGTAACAAGCAGCAACCGCGAAGAAGTGGAACAAGAATTGAACGATACGTTGTTTGTAAATGATAGCGTAACAGGAAATTCTTCCGGCTCTTATACTTTTTCAACGTGGCAGGCAGAAGAAAATCTATGCCATAACTTTGAGTTGTTAACGGATGCTTTAGAGGAATTAGGGTATGATTTATCCTACCTTAAAAAAGGTGCAGAGTCTTGCGACGTTATAATACGTTGTTACCTTCTTGGACAGGCAATTTCGGAAGTATTGGACGAAATAGAAATAAAGTAAAGCTATGATAATTTTAATCACTTTTTTAATTACTATATTTATAGTAAGCATAACAAATAAATAATATAATATGAAAACTTATAAAATATCAGATATTGGCATATATCCTTTTAACGAAAACGGAAAGAAATTTGTTGAAGAAATTAGATGCTACCTAAATACAAATGAAAAGTTAACCGAAAGAATTAATAACATTTTCGATAATGGCTGCCATTCACATTTTCACGATGTTTCAAATAATGGTTGTGAAAAAATTGGTGGATGTATAATAAATTATAGGAAAATTTTAAAGCGATATGTTTTTAAGTCTCATGATAGATGGCAGGAATGTTATTCTATCAATAAAACAAGCATACGTAAAAACTATAGCGGTGTAACCGAAATAGTAGAACTTAAAAGTAAATAATTAAAAATTAAAATGATATGAAAAAGTTAGAAACAAGTCAGATAATAGAGAACGTATTGGCAAATGGAGTAATAACAGAACGCGAAGTATTACTTTTGAAAAAGCGTGCGAATAATGGTGATAATGAGGCGGCAAATTTTTATCCCGGTTGTGATATCGAAATAGAAGAAACAGAGGAACAAAGCGCGAAGGGGTATAAGTGGCTCATGAACTTGTATAAGACACCCACGGGAAAGGAACGAAAAAACAATCCGTTCGGTTATCGGGAAATGAATATACTTGATAATTACAAGGGTGAACGCTTTCAATTTGTAGGTTTTTATAATGATGGAAATAGATGGCATGATTATTATACACCTATATATTCTTTGTGTGGTATGGAGTATTATGTAAATAGTGAAGGCATTCAAATAATTGGATAATATGGCACGAAAACGGATTAATAGGTATGCTCTACTTATTTGTAGGGCATATCAAAGCAAAGTATATTTTTTTAGTGTATAACTAAAAGGGCAAAATGATATGAAAACGAAAGTAAACTATTTAAGAAAACATAATGATGTAAATACATATAGTCAGACTATAAGTGTTATTTGTTCAGAAAAGGAATTTATGGATATGGCGCAAGTTGTAAAAAGCTACATTAAAAGCGGTAATACTTATGCGTGTTGTGCTAAACCTATTACAGTAGGAACTAACTTTTTGACTATTAATACGCTCCATAAATTAGCTTTTAACTTTTGGGAAAATAACAAAAGAGTAAAAACAGACCGTAACACAATTTTAAACATTAAAATACAATAATATGAAAACGAATACATTAAAATATACAGTAGTAAAATCTTTCCGTGAAAAAGGTATCACCTATAAAGTAATAACAACCATTAAATTGCATGATGAATGTAAGAACGGTACGTATTCATGGAGTATAACGGGCATACTCCAGCAAAAGAAAGGAAACGGACGTTTTTACGATATTGGGCACGGTTGCATCCATGAGGAAATATTAAAAGCTTCTCCAAAGTTGAAAATGTTTGTAGACCTTCATCTATGCGATTGGCGTGGTACACCATTATATCCAGTTGAAACTGGATATTACTTTTTACAAAAAGATAAAAATCAAGCAAAGGAATATTTGCGCGTAACTGATGAAGAAATGGGAATTTTGTCAAAATGTGACAACAAAGAATATTTTAAATATCAATTGTTTGCACTTGGTATTGTGGAAAGATGGCAAGCAGAAAGCAAGAAAGCTATACAAACACTGGAAGAATTAACGGGTGATGTTTGGGTTAATCCATATAAGGAAAGCGAAGAACGCCATAGATTTGTTTTAAGCGATGAAGAACGCGAAGAAATGGAGGGGAAAATATTATCTGGATATTATACGGAAAGTGCGATACAAGAACGTAAAGAAGCTGAAAGAATCGCCAAAATAGAGAAAAGAAAAAACGAAGTGATTAAAACCTTTGAAAAAATAATAAACAAAGCAACAAAAGAAAAAGATGTAAAATTAGCTATATTAGGGGCTGGATTATTATCAGATAATTATATCTACTATGTCGAAGGTAATAATGTAGTTTTCAATTATTATAGCTATCACGACAAAGTAACAGAAGAAGAATATAATAACATGCTTAAAAATATAGACTATTCTCTATTGCCGGAAGGAATTAAATTTGAATTCAAATAATAATAATAGAACTATGAGTATAACAGATTTTTATAACGGACGCTTTGTTAGCGGTAAAATATTAAAGCGTGATTATCGCATTATATGGCAACGAATTGTAATAGCTACAGCCGCTTTGTGTGGAATGTTCATTTTTATGATGGCTATTCAGTTAATGTGTTGGTTATCTAATTTGTGTAACTACGTTTTTAGGTAATAGCATGAAGTTAATAACGAAATTTAAGCCCGAACTAAAAGAGTTTATAAGCCTGCAAGGGTTGAATATCAATGATACAATGAAGGCAGTGAGAAACGGAAATCTGTTTATTTATAAGGCAGAAACAAAGCGTGAAATATTGTATCATGGTATTACTAATTTAAAGCACCCGTATATATTATCAGAGCATAAGCTTCCATTATAACAAAAAGTTATAACTGTTTTGGTAATATATATAATATATATAATATATATAATATAACAATAAAGTAGTGTATGAAAACTTATAAAAATTTTGAAGAAGACTTTGAGAAGGCAAAAGCAAACATGGAACTTCTGGAAAACATTGTGTCTGTAGGCATTCCAAAGAAACAAGCGGTTTACTTTAATAGCATATCAGTAGATAGCAAGTACAGCATGGGACAAAGAACGTATCTATACGTAGGTGATAAATTGGTGCATTGCAATGATGAAAGAAAGTTTTATGTAGGGCACAACAAATTTATTGAAACACACGGAAAAATAGTTGTCCGCTTCAACAAAGGAGAATTTAAAAAGTATATGGCTATGTGCGAAGAAATGTATAAAGCCCTTGCAATAGAGGCGAACGCATCTAAATATATTTCTTTAGTGGATAACATAAAAGACTTTATAAAGCCTAATATTGACCTTAAAAACAGCCAATTTAACAAGAGCAAGGGAATAGGGTGTGTTTACATAGAAAAACAATTTGTATAACTTCTAAATATTAAAAACTATGGCATTAATAATAATTATCGGATTTATTGGCTGTTTGTTGTCTGGAGAACTCATTAAATTAGGCAGATAATGGGAAAGTTCATGCTTCTACTATTGGTGTGGGATATTGTGGCTTTATTTGCCATCATACTACGTCCTAACTTCAAACATAGTAGTGATGTTATCAGTTGGCTTATAGCCGGAATAGCTTTGTCTGTAATAATAATAATCAGTTAGTAATAAGATGGATAAATATGTTTACTACCTTCGTGTATCAACGAATAAACAAGGTGATAGCGGTTTAGGGTTGTCAGCCCAAGAAAAGACTTGTATAGACTATATTAATAGCAAAGGTGGAATTATTTGTGGTAAGTTTGTAGATGTGGCTTCGGGAAAAGACTGTTCCCGTGTGGAGTTGTGGAAAGCTATAGAGTATTGCAAAGCTAATAGTTGCACCCTTGTAGTGGCTAAATTGGATAGGCTTTCAAGAGATGCCGAGTTCGTTTTTCATGTAGTAAATACGGGCATAGATATATATTTTTGTGACCTTCCAGTAGTAAATACTATGGTATTAGGTATCTTTGCATCCGTTGCACAATACGAACGCGAACTAATTAGCAAACGTACAAAAGATGCGTTGGCAGCAAACAAGGCACGCGGCATATTATCCGGCACAGCTAATAGCAATTATCGAATTGACGAAGAAAGTAAGAAGCAAGCAAGTAGAGCAAGTGCAAGAACGCGAAACAGAAAAGTAGTAGAAAGTCCTGAGTTCGCTTGTTTTTGTAGAATACTACGAAAAGTTATACCTATACTGAATGAAAATTCTACGGATGAAGAACTATTCTTTTTAAATTGGACTAAATACCGTACAAGTTTTGTTCTCACCCAGTATCACAAAGCGGAAATAAAGGAACTCATGCAGGAAGCCAATAGGAACAATAATAAATTGTTTATCGGCATTGATTTTACGAATGCTAATTTTTATCAGTATATTAGTAGCCGGGTACAAGCTACGTTTAACTCAATCTCAAAATACAAAGAATATAATAACCTATAAACTAAAAGGATATGAGAATACTTCAAATTGCCCTAATAACACAAAAGGGTAACGTCTTTAATGTAAAGATGCAGATAGACGAAATTGTCTTTGAGAGTAAAGAAGAAGTAAGGGAAAAGCTTCTTTCTGTATTTGCCAATAGGCAGGATGCTGTAGTAGACGTTGTAATTCATTCCATACAAGACGAATTAGAGCTTTCTGACTACTCCAATGAGCAACTTAAAGCAGAACTAAAAAGAAGGTCAAATATCGCGCGTATGAAAGCTATTAGAGAAAAGCCCAAGTATTATTATTGGGAAGGTACTATAGTTGATATTCTGAAGCGATATAATAGGTTTGCCAATTGGAAATTTAAAATAGATTCCGAAGAACTGGCGGCAAATGAAAGTTTTTCGTATCTGAATAAATGGCATGGTTTTGAAATGATAAGCGGTGCTTTCAATATGACAACTGCACCAAAAGTTGGGGATAGGGTCAAATTAAGGTATCGTGTAGTAAAAAGTCATTTTCGTTCCTATAGAGATTCTAAAATTGTATCAGTAATAGAACGGGCTGACTTGTCAAATGAAACAGTAATAGCAGGCAGTGAATTGTAAACTAAAACTATAAAGAGATGAAAGCAATATTAATAGCAACCAAAGAAACAATTGACGTAATAAAGGCTGAGGAATATACCAACATTTACGTAACAGAGGATGGCAGTCAGTCCTTCTTAGGTGGTGAACTTATTCTTCTTGATGAAGTGAAGGAAGAAGCAAAAGAACGGGATTGGGAAGAGGTTAGGATAAATGCTGCAATAGCAACAATGCAAACACTTTTAAATAATCCACAATATGAGAACAAATCAATAATAGCCATAGCTGACATGAGCGTAAGTATGGCTGATGTATTGGTTAAAAAGCTGAAAGGAGAATAGCTATGTAAAAGTTGAGGTATGAAACATATATTGGATTGGTATAATGAAAATACTCCTCAAAATGAGGATGAATACGAAAAAGGATGCTTGACAAGTGCTGCAATAATAGCAATAATCTTCATAGCATTAACAGTAGCAATAATAAATATTTGATTTGAAAATGGAAAAACAACCGATTAGCATACAAGACGTGATACAAGAACTTCGCGACTTGTTCAGAGTTACAAACAGAGGATTTTCAAGTGAAATAGACGGGATATTCTTTATTGACAAAAGGCAATATTCCGCATCCGAGGTACACATGAAGCTTGAAATGTACTTCAATGACAAGTATATAATCAACGGACTTTGTAAGATATATCCGAATTGTGTGACTTATACACGATTTGAGATTAAGAGCATCGACAAGCTGATACCTAACTATAGACTCATGGGAGGTTATACTCCCGAAAAGGAGGACTGAATTATGGCGAAGAGTATATTTACTCCAATGGAGAAGTTCAACGAAATTTTGGCAGCCTATAAACTTAAATCGAGTAATATCGGAGAGTATGAGGGAAAGCATATCAGAGTATTCCACAATGAGAAGAAGCTGTTTGATTACTACCCATGCCGGATGAAGCTATTTGACTACCATAATTGGCATCAGCTAAGTTATCCTATGCACGGGAACAAGGATTGGGAGAAGGAACTAAGAACAATAATCGAAAAACTGATAAAACAATGAAGAAGTTAGTAATGACATTGATTGGCTTGCTTTCACTGATGGCAAGTATGCAGGCGCAAACAGATTGGAAGAGCCAGCTTAACTATTTGTATGGTACATGGACTGTACAGTATATACAAGACCGTAACGATAATGTAAGCACACCGCCAAACTTGGTGACAATGAAGTTCAACCGGGATATGACTTGTATTATAACCCAAGACGGACATAAGATACAAGGCACATTCAAAGCGGAACAATTCATGCAAGGCGAGTTTGACTTGTTTACTGGACTTTTTGTACAAGCATATTCTAACAAAAGCAAGAAGACAATACTGTACTTTCAAGTGTACGATATAAACAACAGTAAAGGAGTTATCAGCGTGCCAGAAGTCAAAGAGTATTGGCAGATAAAGAAGAACCTATTTGAGATAGATGATTAATAATTGTTAATAGTTTGACTTGTTTTTTGGAACTTTCAAAAATAACAGCGTTCTTTGCATTGCAATCGGGAGGTAGAATGCTCGGTGATAAACGATATTTAGGATTCAATAGCAATTCAACATATAGCTTACATTGGCACATTCTACCTGCAATCGTGCAGCCTGCCAGTGTATAGCAAATCTAAAAGCACTGGGAGTTTTCTCGGTGCTTTTTGTATTTATTGAAAAACATTCTTATATTTGTGGTGGCGATAGGCTGGAGTAGCTACCAGTTGACAAGTCTCTTTCCCATACCTTCGGACTTCGCCACCATTTCATTTAGAAGGTATATCATTAAACATTGAAGTTATGGAAAGACAAACTAAAGGAATTTGGATTCCAATTGAAATTTGGGAAGATAAAAATCTTTCTTGGAATGAACGTATATTGTTGTTGGAGATAGACAGCTTTACTACCAAGGATAAAGACTGTTTTATTAACAATGAATATATTGCCAATCTTTTGAATGTTAGTGAAACAACAGCAAATAAAATCCTTTCATCATTGATTAAAAAAGGATATGTCATTAAAACAGCATTTGATGGCAGAAGAAGGTATGTCAAATCAGCCTTGCAGTTAAAAACAATTCAGCCTTGCACTTTAGAGCAACCCTGCCTTGCACTTTACGACAACATACTTAATACAAGTAATAATACAATTAAAGAAGATAATATTATCATATTATCTAAGAAAGCGGAAGACAATGCAGAGCATGCCAATGTCAATCCCTTATTAGAATATAATGATGGCGTTAAAAAATGTTCTAAAAAGAGTAATAAGGTTAAATTTGATGTCCGTGCCGACTTGTCCTATGTCAGTGAGGAACTGAAAGATTATTGGAGCATTTGGCTTGACTACAAGGACGAAATCAAGAAACAGTATAAGACTGAACGGGGCGCAAAGATGATGTATTCCAAGTTGGAAAAGTACTCCGATGGCAATCCAATCCTTGCAAATGCCATAGTTAACGAAGCCATCTGTCATAGCTGGGACGGATTTTATTCTTTATCCGACAAACAGAAAGATTTTTTCCTATCGGATAAAAGCCCTTATAGGAGCGAAAATTCCAATTCTTCCTATATAGCTAAGAGATTGCAGGAGTTGGACGAGAAAATCGAAAAATACAAATGATATAACATTAAATAAAGAGTATTATGAAGCGTAGGGAGTTAAAAATTGGAGATATTATTCAAGTTGGATATAATCAAGTCAGAGTTGTACATGATGAAAAAGTTTCGTGTGACGGTTGCTATTTTAGACCGATTTGCGATAAAGGTTATGAAGCCTTAGTATGGAAACAAGAAAACTTTGGATTTTGTTCTGAAAATGAGAGATTAGACAATATCAATGTTCATTTTGAATTAGTAGAATGATATGGAAGTAAAGAGTGGAAGAATGTTTGAGAAAGAGATACTTCCTTTTATAGAAGAGAAAATTATGCGAAAACTCCGTACATACAACGTATATAGCATAAATGAGTACGAAGACATACAGAAGGCGGTGAGGTATTCAATAAGGTTTTGTAAGAAAAATAAAATTGTTAGATATGGAAATAAAGAACGGAATAATCATTGACGGAGTGCTGCATGAAATGGAAACGAATGAAAATATCCCATGTATGAATTGTTCATTAAAATATTACTGCGATGAACTTGAAAATAGACATTCTATATGGTTATGTAGTGTTCATCCTTGTTTAGGTTTTATCAATCGTGGCAAAGTGACTAACATAGAAATAGAGGAGGAAACGAAATGACAATACGAGATTTAGCGCATTTATTGCTTACTGCACCAGATTTAGATAGAGATGTAAAGATATCCACCGAAGGCTATAAATCTCATATTACAAGGGTGGAATTTATAGAAAACGGTGAGTTTCTAATTGGTTCAAACGAGTACGACATGGATAAGGTTACAGTAATAACTGAAATTGAAGTAAAATCTCCATACGATGAAGAACCAAAAATATTTTAACGATAAATAGAGGAAGCAGAAAATGAAAGGAAATATATTTGATAAAATAAGAAAAGCATCTAATAAATACATAGGGTATATGATTGCTTGTGATGATATAGCCAAAGAAGCACAAAAACATATAGATTGGGATGATAATGTTTCATGTGAATATTATCCGTCTGATGGGATATGTATAATGATAGACGAGCATGTTTGTTATGCTAATACATTCTTTGACTTGGTAGAAGAATCAGAAAACGGTATGATTGATAGGAAAACGTATATGAGAAATTGTATTTGATTATGGAAGTAAATAACGGAATAATAATTGACGGAGAACTGCATGAATTAGTAGAAATAAAACGTAATGATTGCTCGAAATGTTCATTACGGAATAAATGCGATAATAGCGACTATCTTATTTGTGATATGTTTGGTGCAGGTAAAGATGAATATTTTGTCAATCGTGGTAAAGTAACAGATATTAAAACAGAGAAGGAGGAACAATCATGTGTAATTCAATAGAATGGGGCAGATGCGAAATATGTGGAAAAGAAACCCAGTTGGAACGTACTTATTTTTACTATCCAATTCATTGTGAATGTTGTGGCAATAAGGAAAACAGACATTTTGAAATGATAAGACATTGTAAAAAATGTCCTGCCCCTATGCCTAAAGAAATACATCCACTATGTAAGGCAATGGACGGTAAGACTTATCATGCGAGTGTTTCCAATATGCTTCCCATTGATATTCATGGAGAGTTTATTATAAATGAGCGAATAATTAAGGAGGAATAACTAAAATGGATATAGTACCTATTATAACAAAAGATAATCTTTCTAAGGAACAGATAGAATATCTACAGAAACAGAAAGCGGAATATAAACTAAAGAATAAAGTTAGATGTGTTCCGGGTCATACATTATTTTCTTTCAATCAAAAAACGAAAGAAATAAAGAGGGCTGAAATTGTTAAGGAAGTATCTGTAGGGTTGAATATGAAACCAGTAACCACTTCTAAAACAGTCATTGAACCGGATTGCTATTATGAACAAGCCTTAAATGAGAAAAATTTTAGGAAAAGACTAAAAAGAATTGGATTGATATAATTACTAAAACATAAAGTTATGAAAACAGAAAATATGACATTTAGTGAAGCCCTTGAAGCGATGAAGCAAGGGTACAAGGTGAAAAGAGCGAGTTGGACTGCTGGCTATATTTATTTGAAAAACAAGGATATTGTTTATGATGATTGTGACAATAAGTTTGATGGTGTCAGTATAGACTATATCTTTGCTACTGATTGGGAAATATACAACGAGCCAAAGCCCGAACCGAAGTTTGAAATTGGGGAATTGGTTATGATGCGAGATAGGATTGATTTAAAATGGTTTCCAGAACATTTCGCCCATTACGAACCAAAGAAAGAAGTTCCATATATGGCAATAAGCGGAAGAGATTATGTGCAATGTGCCAAATTTGATAAAGACATAGTATTCACCAATAAACCAGCAAAGTTATGATACAGAAAGCAGAATTTGAAAAGTTGCAGTTTGGGGACAAGCTTGCACAAATAACTGAGAATGGAGAACTTTACACCTATAAATACATAGGTCGTGACCCCGGATGGGAAAACGGGTATGCCTTTTTGAGTGGTGGAGATGGTAGTAGTGCATTACATTACAACCGTGATTTTATAAATAAGTTGTTCTTTTATGATTACTATTCTGAGATAAAGAATATAGCAGATGTAAGGAAAGCACGATATTATCGTCAATGGCTGGAAGAATATGAAGGGAGGGTTAACAAGTAATGGATATACATGTAATGAAGCCGGAAAACCAGATACTCATTGTAGACGAAAAGGAGTTTTACCGGATAAAGAAAAAGGCTGAAATGATAGACAGCGAAATAGAAGCAATGGTGGAAAAGCGTTTTTTGGAATACGTGAAAGATAGCGGTATCAAACTTTCCTACGAAGTGAATGGAATACCTTATATATTTCATTATGATTTGTTGAATGAATTGAATTATGAAGAGAGGGGTTATCCGGAATCCGTGTCAGAAAGGGTGAAGCATACTATCGCAGACGATATAACCGAGGCTTTGAATGATAAGCTTAAGGGATTGAAAGACGAGGCTTTGAATTATGCCTTAAGTGAGTTTGACAAACGGAAGCACGGTTTAGAGGCTACTGTAAAAATATGGAAATATTTCGCATTAATCTTTATCATTACGACCATTGTTCTAACAATTAGACTATTTATACAGCTATGACAGAAGAATTTGTAACATTAGAGACAGCGAAGCTACTAAAGGCGGCAGGATTTAAAGAAGATGTTAGTAGCTTTTATGAATTGGTGTATAAAGGAGGTAGTGGTCCTGAGTATGAGATAGATGAAAGCTACGATGCCCAGAATTATAATACAGACGTTTACTCTATCTCTGCTCCAACTCAATCCATTGCCCAAAAGTGGCTGCGTGAAACCAAGAACCTACATGTACTCTCTACTCCTAAAGTAGTAGAGAGTTATAATAAGATAGGAGAAGTCGTTAAAACCGAAGTAGAATTTTATTATTGGGATATATATGTCGTTGGCAGCAATAAACATAAACATATCATCCAAAATTGCTTCACCAATCAATTTAATACCTACGAGGAAGCACTTGAAGCAGGAATTAGAGAAAGTTTAAAACTTATATGATTATGATACAAGAAATAAAAATCGGAGAAGTTTTTGAGTATAATGGTATCAAATTGAAGGTTAGAAAAATGTCGCCTTGGGGAGAATGTAGAAAGTGTTTCTTTTTTAAAGAGGGTAATGTAACATGTGGCGGTCCTAAATGCGCCGCTTATGAAAGAAAAGATAAAAACTATGTTTACTTTGAAAAAGTGGAGGAGGGTAAATAATGCACCAGTGTGACTATTGTTGTTGGTATAACGAAAGATACGGGAATTGCGATTGTCCGTATGTAATGAAGAAGTTGTCTTGTGATAAAGCTAAAAAGGAGAAAGAAAGGAGTGAGAAATGAACCTATTGGAACATTATGTAACAGAAATAATAGGGAAACCTTATTATCACGATTACGGAAGCGGAAAATATAGGTGGTGGCTGAAAGTTAAAGCCATTTGTTACGGCACAGAATCGGAAACGACGTTAATGTTTGACAGTGAATCTGATGCGCTGAATGTATATAAAGGGTATATGTTTTTAGCTTAAAAGAAATTGGGAAATGGAAACAAAACAAGTATTATCAATCGAACAGATGAAGCACTTGCAAGAACTTGGATTAGATACAAGTGATGCAAGTATGTATTGGGCGAGGGTGTCACATGGAAGTCGTGTTGATGATAAATCAAAAGGTAAATGGTTCTTGAGCTTACAGAAGGGGTTTCAGACTTGTGGGTTTATGTCATATGAAACCCTTCCTACTTATACTTTGCAGGATATCATACAGAAGTTACCGCCTTCTATCAATATATGTATGCTGCATATATATCCTGCTGCTGACTTGTGGTATTTCGTGTACATGGATTCTTACACCCGTACTATTCTAAGCACGAAGTATAGTCCGGATATTATGAATGCAGCCTATCAGATGTTGTGTTGGGTGATTGAAAACGGACATTTAGAAACAAACAAGTAATGATATGGAACGAATAGTAGAATTAAGAGGATTAGAAGGAGTATATTGTAGTGATGTAGTTCATGCTTATATGTCTTGCAATGCAGAAGACGTTCAAAAAGCTTTGGAGATTGGGATTCCATGTACTGGAGCAAATGACTACGGAGCGTATAACATCTATTTTGACGATTACGGAAGAATATGTTTTGAATATATGCAACGTTGTGTAACAAGAGAATACAGATACGTTGAATCAATAGAAGAGGCTATAGACTGGATGAATAGATTTATGAATAATGGAGGTTGATTATGGGTAAATATAGATACAGAGAAGTAAAGAACTATATCCACAACGAACTAAAGTTGACTAAAGAGGATATAAAGGAAATTATGGTTCCAATTGTGAAAGAGGAGGTTAAACGTATCTTTCAAAACACATATGGAAACGACGTTGATATAGAGAGGTGGGTTCGTTGTATGGTTTCCAACGAGATACAAAGACATGGTGATTACTCTATGATAAGGAATTTGTGCAGGGAGATAATTAAGGAAGAAATTGCCGATAGGTTGTCAATTGATATAAGTCTTAAAAAGAAAGAGGGGTAAAATATGCAGGACGAAATTTCTTGGAACGATAATACCTATTATGAAATTTATAATCCATATAGTGATATTTCTCCTTTAGAACCGTGTGATGCACCCAAAATGAGAAAATATCGCCCAAAAGATGATAGGTGCACAAACAAGCAGATTGCGAAACGCAGGAAGAGAAACAAGAACCGTAAAACACATGGAGGTTATGGTTTTATAGCACCTATATGTAGAGATATTCTTAAGAAAGAAATAGTTGATAAAATATCAATAGAGGTAAATATAAAAGATAAATGATATGGAAATAAAAGGGAAAGTACATTGCTTCTTTGAACAAAGCGCAACATTCCGTGACGAGTTTAGAAAACTTGGATATGAATCTTTCGATTATGATATACAAAATTCATTCGGAAAGACTGACTATCAGATAGACTTGTTTGTAGAGATTGAAAAAGCATATGATGAAGAGGAAAGCATATTTAATAATATCACGAAAGATGATTTAATTATAGCTTTCTTCCCCTGCATTTATTTTGAAGCTATGCAAGCCAATTACTATCAAATGGCATGTAATAATCTTTATTGTAAAGATAAAAAAGAGCAATATAGTATAGTATTAGAAAGGATAAATAATAGAAATAAATTCTATATTCTATTATATAAATTGTTTGCCGTTTGTGATTTGAAAGGTTTAAGATTGATAGTCGAAAATCCTGCTACACAGCCGCATTATCTTTTATTTCCAGCTAATTTCATACCTTATACTTTTATTGACAAAGATAGAACAAAAAGAGGTGACTATTTTAAAAAACCAACAGCTTATTGGTTTGTAAACTGTAAACCAACAAATGGAAGAAGTTATCAGAAGCCAATACAAACTAAAACAATAATGAAAAGTAAAATGGGAAAGAAAGCAGGAATTTGTTCCGAAGAACGGTCAATGATTTCACCGGACTACGCAAGGAATTTCATTTGCGACTTCATACTTGGGAAAGTTCAAAAACATACACAACTTGATTTATTTAAATAAGAGGGAATAACTATGAATGAAGAACTTTTAAAATTAGCATATCAATCCCTCAAACGTCAATTTGACAACATTAGCAAAGATAGTTGGATATGGACTGATTTCTTTGAAGATGAAAAAGTGGGATTTGATTACTTCAAAAAACAAATTGAACAAGATGAAGATTTTGCCTGCCTGCAAGACGAGACATATTACTTGGACGAGGATTTAGACGAACTGGCATATGATATAGCTTATGAAATTGCTTTAAAGTTGAAAGAAAATGATTTTTTTCATCAATGTGAACAATGTATGTTAGAAACTTATAGAATTGAATAATTATGGACGAGAAATTTAAAAAGAAATACGGTATCTACGATGGTATAGATACAAGCACATTCAAGCATATCCCCGAAATTAGTTTCTACAATAACAACTATTTCGTGGGCTTAAAGAGAGATAAAAATGTAACAAATGACCTACTTTTCGCACACAGTGATGATGATAACCAAACAGACTGGTATGTTTTAAATGGAAGTTTTGCTACATATATTGGCTACGAGTTTACAGACAAGGGAGTAATTAATCTTAGTGATGAACCATTTACTTAATGATTATGAAATATATATTTTCTAAAATTCATATTTATAGGTGCTTACCACCATATAGGAAATGGTACAGCATAACGACTGATAGCGGAATAACTAAAGACAATATTGTAATTGTTGGTAAAAAGCGGTTATTGAAAGTCGCCTTTGCATTGATACTTATGGCTTTATTTAATAAAAGAACCACTATAACCAGATGATTATGGAACAAAAGAACATAACTATTGAATGGCTTAGATTGGAATTTTATAAATGCAATCATGCCAAGTACAGAAAGTATGCTGATGAATGGCTGAATAACCTTACTGACGCTCAGATAGAGGGATTTGAAAGACAGCGTATAGGACAAATTGATAAATCGAAATGCGTATGAGTGGGAAAGATGTACTAAGGCTATTACTTATCAGTTATGGCTTTTGCCGTAATATTGAGATAAATACTTATATGGGTAACGGTGGATGGATTGGTTATGAAGTATCTGCCAACAATGACGATGGTATTGAATACTACGCAGTAGATTGTGAAGGTTTGCTTTTTCATATATACGAAATACAGAAATTTATGAGAGATGAAAATATTGAGCCTCGTATAATGTCGGGTAATTTTAGTAATAAGCATCTGCTTTTAGACGAACATTTGAACGATATTTTAAAAATGAATGAGAATCAACATTATTGTAAAACAAATCCGAATAAGTTATGAAACAGACAGTAGAAGCAGCAGCAAGGGAATATTCCAATGACCAAAGAAATAGGCAACATCATTGTGAACCGTACTGCATTGTTGATTTTAAGTCCGGTGTCGAATGGCTGTCAAAGCAGTCACCGTGGATAAGCGTGGAAGAACGTTTACCGGAATATTCGTGTTGGGTGCTTGTGGCAGGTAAGGACTATAAATATCGAATTTTGTTTTACTGTGGAGGTAAGTTTTATACGAATAAAAGTTTAATAGCATATGATGGTAGCGTTCTTTTCTGGATGTTTATCCCATCCTTCGACCAAATCCTCGAAGCGAACAAAGATGTGTTACAACGATTAAAATAGAAATTTTATGGAAGAACTAATTCACATTGATAATCTATGTTCACGTTGCGGCTTTTTTACATCTGATACATCAGTAAATGGTGGTTATGGATGCAATCATAAGGATTGTGACGATGGAGAATATATTTATAACGGAGATATAATTGACTGGCATAAAGCTTATAGAATTGTGGCAATAAGACTTACTAAAAGAAACATTAAATGCAACCGTAGGCTTGCCAAGAAGTTTTTGAAAAAGGCAAGATTTATTTTGAATAAGAATCGTGAAGTTTTTGGAATTAAATTCCAAGGAAAATGCCTTGCTTCAACATGCCCTTTGGGTTATATGGCAGATAAAGATGATATTATTAGGTTTGGAGAAGACCCAGAATTAATGGCAGTAGATGATTGGCTTGTTATAGAAAATAACGAATGAAAGAGAAAGGAGATTAAAATATGAAGAAGATACTTTTATTTGCCAGTTTAATGCTGACACTATCATCTTGTGATAGTAAATCTTATCATGTGAAGAGTGGCACTGCAATAACTATTGATGGCGACACCATTGAGTTCTATGGTGGAACAATCACTTATCCTTTTTTCGGTCAACGTAGTATTAGAGATATGGTTATTAAAGAGAAAGGAGATTGATATGGAAATAAAAAATGTAGGACAACTTAGAAAAATTATTGAAAATATTTCCGATGATTACGAAATCGAAATGCGAGTTAGGCGCAAACTGTCTGACGAAGAATTGAAGGGATGCAGATACCCTTATCCTTACGACACTGAATATCTTACTTTAGAATTTGATGATATCGGAGTGTCAGACAAAGTGTTATGTTTAGGTGTAACTTCTAAAAATTATTGATATATGAGTAAAATAAGACTAATACTTCGATTTCTGTTAACTCCTTTATGGCTCGCTATATTCATAGTCTATCTGCCAATATGGTATATACAAATGAGTTGGTACTATTTCAACTTTGGGGATTATTGGGATAGCTATTTAGTTTTATGGGATAGAGTAATGTTATCTCTAAAACTTAAAAAGAAATATTGATATGGAAACCCAAACGATTCAAATAAGAGGAGATAATGATGCAATAGCATACATTAATTTTGTAGATAGGGATTTAGCTGTATCTATCGTATATGGAGATAATCAGTACGATTTCACCATTGAACCCATTACCCTAAAAGCATTGGCATACGCCTATAAACTACATTGTGAAGAATGTGACGAAAAATACAATAAGTTATGAAAGCAAGAATAAAAGAAACCGGAGTTTTAATAGATGTAATTCCGAGAATAAATATCAATGCGCTATATAACGGAGATAACCTATATGTATGTGATAATAAGGTTTTCAGAGAGTGTGAACTTGATTTTTTAAATCTTGGAAATTCAGCCATTGATTGGGAAAAGCGACGCTACGAACTGGCGAAAGATTATTCTACAGAGTTTGTTAAACTACAGCATAAAAAGGGTATAACTGAGTGCGGCATACTATATCCAGATGTAGTATCATGGTCTGTAGAACTTGCTGACGCACTAATAAAGAAACTGAAAGGAGAATAACTATGGGATTTACAACACCGTGCTTTATACGAAAGAATACGCCAGAGCTTAGAAAGAAGCTGGAAGAGTTGAGATATAAACTACTTAATTCTGGTGATACAACTTTAGATGCACATAATTATGATGGCAAGGGAAGTCATAAAAGTATTGAAGAAGGAAGAGCAATCATTACATTCTATGGGAATTTATATGGGGTGATATATAATGTAGATACTGTCACCAAGAAAGGAAGGGTCGATTGTGGAGCTAATGAGTTCTTGTTTCTTGCCATTGCTGCATTGAGATATGATACAGACGATAGCCAATGGTTCACGGATGGGGAAGATTGGTTCTTATGCCAATATCTGAAAGTAGGAATGCACTACCAAGACAAACCGGAAATACTATTTGATAAGTGGCATAAAGCCTCCGTGGACGAACTGATTGAACACTTTAAACAATAACAGCATGAGAAAATATAGAATTGAAAACTATGGCATTTATAAGAACATCTTTGATGTACAAATGAATACTTGGTGGTGCGGATGGATTACGATAAAAACATTCGTAGCAAGCGATATTTGTACTGATAGTATTGATTATGCAAAAGCCTGCGCACAAGAACTATTGGATAAACTAAGGGAGGAACTACCATGAATGAAATAACTATTAGACAATGGTATGACACCTTTAAATCGGGTGAAGAATTGGTCGAAGTTCGTATAGTAGACAATGCTTATAAACGAACTTATTCCGGCTACTTTACTGATGTAAACACCCTGCTCAACGAAATTAGGAAGTATGACAACTGTAACATCTACTTCACATTGAATGCCATCAATCCAGCATGTTATGACAGAGAGCAGCATGATAGGATTGTTACCAAACCAAAGTCAACTACTTCTGACAATGACATTGTTGGAAGAGATTGGATATTGATAGACATAGATACTAAGAAGCCATCAGACACAAACTCAACTGATGAAGAGAAGGAGATGGCGAAAGAAGTAGTCAACAATGTATTCAAGTTCCTACGGGATGAAGGTTTTGAAAAACCAGTAGTATGCGATAGCGGCAATGGTTTCCATCTACTGTACAAAATAGCCATGAAGAATAGCAATGAGAATACTACAATCTGTAAAGAGTTCCTGCAAGTTCTTGATATGCTATTCTCTAATCCGAATGTAGAAATAGATTGTACTACACATAATGCAAGCCGGGTATGCAAACTTTATGGTACATTTAGTCGAAAGGGAAGTAATACCAAGAAGCGTCCTCAAAGGGAAAGTAAGATACTAAGAATACCAGATGAAATTAAAATAACTCCAAACGAATACTTTGCCAAAGTTGCTGCCATGCTCCCGAAACCGGAACAACCGAGCAAAAGCAATTACTACAGCAATGAGAAGTTTGACTTAGAAGCATTTCTAAATAAACACCACATTGCGGTGAGAAACATTGTAAGGACATCATCATTCACAAAGTACATACTTGACGAATGCCCATTCAATAGTTCACACCGTGCTCCGGATTCAGCAATCTTTGAGATGTCGAATGGAGGACTTGGCTTTAAATGTCTGCATTCAAGTTGTTCTCAATATACATGGAAAGACTTTCGGTTGAAGTTTGAACCGGATGCTTACGACCACAAGGAATACCAAAGGCATGAACATAAGATGCAATACTATTCTCAACAAAAGAAAGAACCTTTTGTACCAAAGAAGGAGGATTCCGCTAAGGGAAAGAAGTGGCTGGCTATGACTGATGTTCAATATGTGGATATGAGTAAGATGGCTTCAATCCCAACTGGATATAAGGAACTTGACAAAAAAATCATTGGTTTATTGCTTGGAGATGTGACTGTATTGTCTGGCGGCTCTGGTGCGGGAAAAAGTAGCTGGATAGATTGTGTTGCTCTGAATGCTATACAAAGAGGATATAAAGTAGGAATATGGTCGGGAGAGTTACAAGACTTTAGATTTCAAAGTTGGATAAATCAAATTGCCGCTGGTAAAAATTATGTATGCAAGAGAGAAGGCTTTGAAAATTATTACTATGCTCCTAAAAATATTTCCAATCAGATAAGTAATTGGTTAGAAGGCAAACTATTCCTTTACAACAACAATTATGGAAGTAAATGGCAACAACTGTTTGCTGATGTAAAAGAGCTTGTAGACAAAGAAGGTGTACAGCTTATTGTTCTTGATAACTTGATGGCATTGCAGATTGACAACTATGAAGGTGATAAATATACCCAGCAAACTAAGTTCATCAATGACTTAAAAGAATATGCTAAAGCTAAGAATGTGCATGTGCTGTTAGTATGCCATCCAAGAAAAGAAGGTATATTCCTACGAAAAGAAAGCATATCTGGCACAGCAGATTTAACTAACTTAGCTGATTCTGTATTCATCATACATCGAATAGGAAAAGACTTTGAACAGAGGGCAGGGGAGTTCTTCGGCAAGGACAAAGTTCTGCCATATCTAAAGTATAACTCTGTAATTGAGGTCTGCAAGAACCGAAGCATGGGAGTGATAGACTTATTAGTAGGCATGTACTATGAGGTCGAATCCCGTAGACTTAAGAACGAAATATCGGAAAACATTGTCTATGGCTGGCAGGAGCAGCCAGCACAGTTGACATTTGAACCGACACCCGAATCTGATGTTTCTGACTTACAAGACATATATGACAATATGAGCAATCAATTACCGTTTGGTAGCGAATTGCAGGAATTACCTTTTTGATATGAACGAACAAGAAATCACAAACTATGTACTATCTCTTATTCCAAAGGAAGAAAAAGATAGGGTTTTCAAGCAGGAGTATTGTGCTATAGGAACAGATTTTATAGGCTTTATGGAAACATATTACTATCTATCAAAAATCATACCTAAAGAATATACTGTCTATGATTTTGGTTGTGCCTATAATCCACAATGCTATTTATTTCAAGACCATGCAAAATTTATTGCTGTCAATCCAGAAGAAATAGATGGCAAAGAAGTATTTAAAGCACCTAACTGTGATTTCTACAGAATGACTACTAAGCAATTCTTAGAAGATATATATGAAAAGAAAGAAAAAGAGTTCGCCATCTGCAATTATGTTCCTAATTGGCACAAGGAGAGAAGCATAGATTTGGTAAAACTGAACTTTCAGAATTGTTATACCTTTTATCCAAGTTAGTTGTGGAAAATAAAATCGAATTTACGAAAATAGAGCAGTATTTACCGAAAGAAGGCGAAGAAGTTCTATTCCTATGCGAAAATAAGATGATTTTTCATGGGGAATATCTATTAGGTAATTGGTTCATGTATTCGCCAGAATATAGTAGCAAAATTATAAGCAATATCTGCCCATTCAGAGTAATAGGATGGGTAGGAATAAATAACTTTATTTTTTAATCAATTAAAAGAATTAATCATGTTAGTACAATTAATGGAAGCAAAAGTTTCTTACGTGAAAATCAACGAAAGAGGCAAGCAAAAGAGAGTAACAGAAAAGTATCTTGTAAACGCTATGAGTTGCACGGAATGCGAAAAGCTGATGAATGAAGAACTGTCTATCTACCAAGCAGAAGAGTTTTCAGTTCTTGCAGTTGGACGGACGAACTTCCAAGAATTTTTGGGAGATAAGGACAAGGAGGACAAAAAGCTGTTTATGGTAAAGCTCAACTACATTACTCTGAATGACGATGGTGACGAGAAGAAGACACCTTGCATGTTGATTGTTGAAGCTGATACAACAGAAGAGGCAACAAACACTGTCAAAGAAGCTATGTCCGCTTCAATGGCTGATTGGAGAATCGAACGAGTTGTTGAATCTAACTATATAGATATCGTAAACTTGTAGTGGTACTTATATACAAAGTAAAGCTTAAATAAAGTAAATTATTTGCTTTTTAGTTTATAATATCTTATCTTTGTACTGAACTAAAGACGCATAATATGTTGAAAGCCTATAAATATAGATTGAAGCCTACTAAGGAACAGAGGATATTCTTTGAGAAATCCTTTGGATGTGTACGCTTTATCTATAATTGGGCTTTGGCAAAGCGGATAGAAGCCTATCAGAACGAAGGGAAACGAATAAATGCGGTTGACCTATGCAAGATGCTTACCGACTTGAAGAAAGAGGAAGGCATGGAATGGCTGAAAGAAGTAAGCAGTGAATGCTTGCAGCAGTCTATCCGGAATTTGGATAGTGCATTTACAAGGTTCTTTCGTGAGAAGAAAGGGTTTCCTAAATTCAAGTCCAAACACAAAAGCAGAGCAGCATATAAGGCTATCAACTCTGTAGAAGTAGACTTGGATAACAACCGGATTAAACTTCCTAAAATCGGATGGGTGAAGCTGTCTGAGAATAGAAAGTTTGAAGGAGATGTAAGGTCTGTTACGGTATCTAAAACCAAGACAGATAAATACTATGTCAGTGTATTGGTTGAGGATGGGAAAGAAATTCCATCTAAAGAACCAATAACTTATGAGGGTACAATCGGCATAGATGTGGGAATAAAGGACTTTGCAGTATGTTCCAATGGGGACGTATTTCAAAACCCTAAATATCTTGAAAAAGCTACTGACCGATTGAAGATAATTCAAAAGCGTTTCAGTAAATCCAAGAAGGGAGGAAACAGACATGAAAGACTTAGAAAGCAGTTAGCAAGACAATACGAGAAAGTAACCAACCAACGGACAGACTTCTTACACAAAGTAAGTACAAAGCTCGTTCGCGAAAACCAAGCGATAATCATAGAGGACTTGAACATTGACGGCATGATGAAAAATCACAAGCTTGCACGTTCAATAGGCTCTGTTGGTTGGGCTACTTTCTTCTCCATGCTTGAATACAAGTGTGAATGGTACGGAAAGACTTTAATTCGCATAGGTCGCTTTGAACCGTCTTCAAAGATGTGTGAGTGCGGATATATAAATAGAGAACTTAAACTTTCCGACCGCAAGTGGACTTGTCCCAAGTGTGGAACTACAAATGACAGAGATTTACTTGCAGCCCGAAACATTAAACGCTTCGGACTACAAGCACAGAATTTATTAACCCAACCGATGGCGCATCGGGGATTGGACGGTGAGAACCCAACTATGGACGACCGGAGCACAAGCTCCCTAAGAAGTAGCGGCTCGATGAAACGTCAAATTATTCAAGTAAAAATTTAGATATAAACGCCCAATGAAGATAAAATTTAAGAAACTGGATAAATCAGTTCCTTCACCATTCAAGAAATACCCATCTGACTTTTGCTGGGACTTATACGCTACTTCATGCGAGGAAATTGCACCTAACGTTTATAAGTATGGATTAGGCATTGCGATAGAAATGGAAAGAGATTGGGAAACTATATTGAAAGGTTCTACTATAGACATGGGATTGAACACAGATATAGATTTATCCAAGTGTCCTTTTCATTTGTCACTTGACCTTAGACCAAGAAGCAGCGTTTGGGAAACGGGAATGGTTCTTAGTAACTGCGAAGGTACTGTGGATGAACTATTTAGGGGGGGCTTATCAGCCGTGTTCTATCATTTGTTAACAGATATGCCAAAGTACGAGGTAGGAGATAGAATAATCCAAGCTAAGATAGGTATTACCTTGCCAATCGAATGGGAAGAAGTGGAAGAGCTTTCTGATACCGACAGAGGTGCTAACGGATATGGTAGTACGGGACAAAAGTAAGAACCATTATGGAGAGGTGGATAAGTGTAAAAGAATACGCAAGGAGAATTGGCAAGACTACTTCGGCTGTCTATTATATGATAGCTAATAATAAGGTCGAAGCCCGTCACTTTGCCTATGGAAATAAAAAAGGTCACTTAATAAAAGTAGAAGATGGTGAAGATAAAAGTGAATGTGAAGACGAAGAACGATAGTATTCCGTCTGACACTACGAAGAGAAAGATGCCGATAGTAGTAGACCCAAAACTTCATCCTCATCCAAGATACCATGATACTAATGTAGGTGATATTAGGTTTAGGATTAAGACTACTAAGAAAGATACGGTTAAAGCCGATACAATCAAAGTTGAAGTTAAGAAATGAATACTCTAAATAAATACATATGGTCATTATCTCCATTATTTAGAAAGCTACTTATTGTGCTTACTAAATATGTTGTTTATGTATTATGTCTATTGCTTTTGATTGACTATTCAGAAAAGTTAATAGCATATTACAATAATGACTTCTTTGAGGGGATGGACGGATATGCTTATTTATTTACTCCAATATCGTTCTCTATAACTTTATACGTTAAGATTACTTTAATAGCTGCGATACTACTTTTATTATTAGCTATTTCATTACATTTCTGTTGGAAATACTTATTAGGCGTACTTTACATATTTGCAGTATTAATACAACGTGAGTATTTAGATACAATATTCACATCGAACTCTGCGTTTCTGACTATCTGCTACACTAACATAGCAGTCATTCTCGTTATCCTATTCTTAGGTATTCAGCAATTCTTTAGAAACATTAAATCGGGACAGCATTAGGTTGCTGCCCCACAAATAATATGTACTATAGCCTTGGGCGGGCTTTATAAAACCCAATTATAATGATATGAGCAATTTTATTGGTAAAAAAGTAATTATTAGAGCAGACAGAGCAGGAGTATTCTTCGGAACACTGAAAGAAAAGAATGGCAGTGAAGTTGTATTGACAGACTGCCGCAGATTGTGGTGCTGGTACGGAGCTGCATCCATTTCACAGCTTGCGGTCGAAGGGACAAAAAGACCAAGCGAATGTAGGTTTACCTTAGTCGTACCCACTATCACAATACTTGGAGTAATCGAGATTATTCCTTGTACGGAAGAGGCAGTCAAATCCATTGAGGAGGTAGACGTATGGAAGAACAGATAAAGCTATTTCTTAGCTCTGGCTCTGGCTCTGGCTCTGGCTCTGGCTCTGGCTCTGGCTCTGGCGATGGCGATGGCTATGGCTCTGGCTCTGGCTCTGGCTCTGGCTATGGCTCTGGCTCTGGCTCTGGCTATGGCTATGGCTATGGCTCTGGCTATGGCGGTGGCGATGGCTATGGCGATGGCTCTGGCTCTGGCTATGGCTCTGGCTCTGGCTCTGGCTCTGGCTCTGGCTATGGCTATGGCTCTGGCTATGGCGATGGCTATGGCTCTGGCGATGGAATTAAAACATTCAATGGCGACAAAGTATATATCATTGATGATATTCCTACAATTATCAAGCATATTCATGACAATGTAGCTAAAGGATATATACTGAACGATGACTTTACATTGACTAAAACATTTGTTGCAAAAGAGAATGGGAAATTCGCTCATGGAGAAACATTGCACGATGCGTTTGCTTCGCTTCAAGAAAAATTGTATGACGATTCAACCGAGGAGGAAAGGATAGAAGCTTTTAAAAAGCATTTTCCAGACTTTACTAAAAAGGTATCGGCTAAAGAATTATTTTATTGGCATCATGTGCTAACCGGTTCGTGCAAGCAAGGAAGGTTGTCATTCTGTATCAATAAAGGTATAGATATTGAAAAAGATTCATTTACAATATATGAATTTATAGAATTAACTAAAGAATCATATAATGGAGATATTATAAAGAAACTATTATGAGTTGCCATAACAAACTACAACAGCTTTGCAGAAAGTATCTGAAAAAGTTGTACCGGAAAGCGAGAGATATCGGTCTTGATGAATTTGTCGAAAGGACTATTACCGAAAACGAAAATGGACGATGCACAGCCACAGTAGAACAAGTCAATATGCTGGCTTCTCCATGTGGGGATGATAGAATAAAAAGGGAGGAAATTCCCAACTTGCTTGGTCTGTCATACCGGAAGTGCAACGAACAAAAGATTTTCAAGAGAATACGTAAATTTAAAGACAAAGGTATCTACTCCAAAGTGGATGCTATAATTTTAAAAGACAAAATGATATGAAGAAGAAAATTAGACACAATTTCAACAAAGGGATTAAGCTGCATTTAGCTTGTGCAAATGACCTTATCAGACCAGTAATGAATTGCATATATTTCAAAGATGGATATGCAATTGCCTCCAACGGAATGATATTAATTAAAGCTTGCCTAAATGAGATTTGTAACTTTAGAGAAGAAGAGAAGGAATTACTGGACGGTAAACTAATTAGTGCAAAGAATTTTAAGGAAATTATCAAGCATAATATCATTGAGATTGAAGAAGATGGTTTCCACGCTATATATGACGATTGGGATATAAAGTATAGGTTCGCAAATATAGATAGTAAATATCCCAATTATAACGAAGTTATAAGTCAATTCAAACCGGGATTTGCGGAAAAGGTACTTATTGACCCACTTAACATTGAATTGATAGCCGATGCTTTGAATGCAAGGAAAGGCATAAGATTTCATTTTCCTAAAGATGACGGCAAGGGAATTAAGATTACATTTCCCGACAAAGAGTTATCTCTATCCGAAGCTCTTCTAATGCCTAAACTTGAATATTGATATGACGGAGCAAGAATACAAGGACTTGGCAAATAGTCAACCAAAGTATTACTATGAGCCAAGAGGAAGAGAGTGGGCTTTATATGAGCGAGAAAAGGACGGCATGGGAGGAACTAAGATATTTGAGCATTGGGATAGAGAAGTTGTCCGCAAGCGATGCTATGAATTGAATGGCTGGGATTATAAACCGTCAGATGAATAGCCTATGCTACAGAAAATGTGCAGAAAGTATCTAAAAAGACTTCTCCCGGCTGCAAAGGAAGTAGGGTTGGAAGAGTTTGTAGTTACTACCATAGATAAAAACAAGTCGGGTACTTGTGTAGCCACCAGACAGCAGGTCGATATGCCTGCCTCAATGTGTGAAGATAATCGGGTTAAACGTGAAGAAATACCAAATATTGTAGGTAAGTCATACCGATTCTGTCTGACTGGTAATCTTTTTAAGAGAATACGTAAATTTAAAGACAAAGGACTTTATTCCAAAATAGATACTTTGTTATTAAGTGAAGAACTAAAAACCAAATGATATGAAAATACTGATTGATATTCCCGATTGCTTCCTTGATGGGGACGATACTATGGTGAACATAGAAAGTGAATCTTTCTCATATTGTAGGGTGAACCAGACCTATCACGGTTCACAAGATTCATTGGATGATGAAGTCAAAAGTAAACGACTAAAAGAGTTATGCTATGATGTATGCGATATTTTTATTACAATGATTAAGGAGGAACTAATATGTTTGAAGATAAAAAAATAGGTGAGAGATTTGAATATGAAGGAGTAATCTTGGAAGTGGTAAATGTGCTTGATTTCCCTTGTGGAAAATGTTTCTTTTATCAGAAAGAATGTGATAATATATACTGTTTACCGCATCAGAGGAAAGATGAAGAGAGTGTATCTTTTAGAGTGGTTGAAAAGGAACATATTAGTACTGTTCAAGACTGCAAACTGGCAGTTGAAGTAACCGAAAAAAAGGCTATTGAAGCGGCAAAGGAAATGATAGTAGATGTATTTAACGAAGTACACGGTATCAATCAGACTATGTACTTGGAGGACTTTGTAGCAAGACTTAAAAAATAAAAGATGGCAGTGAAGTTTAGACATAAAGAAACTGGCTTGTTTTGGTGTAGGGCAAAAGGTCGTTCTCCGTCAAGAAATGAATATTATGAATTAGGGGAAGAAAGTATCTTTAGAAAAAGGCATTTATCTAAGCGTGGAGCGATTTACGAAACCGCTACTGAAAAGCAAAAACGAGAATGGATTGGTAAAAAACATGCCGATGAATTTGAAATTGTTAAAGTATAATGTTATGGTAAGAAAAATAAAATTTAGAGGAAAGGACATTGATACGGGAGAATGGAGATATGGATATCTCTCTTTCTTCTATACTGCCGGAAGGGATAAAAACGGATTTATCCTTACGGATAAAGCACAAATATATTCCCAAGAAGACGGACGCTGCTACGACGTATTGGCTGAAACCGTTGGGCAGTTCACTGGACTATTTGACAAGAATGGAAAAGAAATCTATGAAGGCGACATATTACTTATGAGCGAAGACGATGGTTGTATGATATACAACAAGGTCGGAATAAAGGATGGATGTTTTGGGTATATCGGAGAGGTGAATGGCGAATTAATTCCATTTTGCCACTGTGATGTAATAGAAGAAGTTGTAGGTAATATTTTTGATAATCCTAATTTGCTGAATAATGAAGAAGATAATGTTCAATGATGACTATGGCTTAACACAAGCCGTATTGGATGGTCGAAAGACTATGACGAGACGTATAATCAAATGCCCAAGAACCTTTAGGGGTGAATGGGTAGCCGGATTCAATGTACATATCCGTCAATCTGACAAAAAGATAGTTGATTATCCTTGTATGTATGATGCTGATGAAAGGGAATTTGATTCGGGAGAAATTATTCCACGCTACAAGGTTGGTGAAGTTGTTGCCATTGCGCAAAGCTATGAAACCATATTTCATGCGGGGAATTGCCCTAATGATTTCTTTGTAGATTCATCAACAATTAACAAAAAGTATTGTGGGGCAGGATTTAAAAATAAGATGTTTGTCCGCGCTGACCTCATGATACATCATATCCGAATTACCGACATCAAGATTGAACGTTTACAGGACATTAGCGATGAAGATTGCTTGAAAGAAGGGATATATGAAGATTCGGGTGATGATGAGTTTCCACCATCTATATTTTATGAATTTGAGGGAAACAAAGACGATGGATTTGATACACCCCGTGAAGCCTTTTCAGCCCTCATAGATAAAGTATCAGGCAAGGGCACATGGAACAATAATCTTTATACATTTGCTTATGAATTTGAACTAATAGACTAATTATGAAGAAACAAACTTGGAAGATGCACTTCTATAAAGGAGTGCCATGTACATGGGAACATGAACCCTATGACGAAGAAAGAGAAAACTATACCTTTGAAGCGGACTTATACATAAAGAATTATGGCGGAGGCTATTCATCAGCAGTAATTTACCTTTGTCCGTGGCAAGAAAGGAATAAAGACTTTTGGCACTTAAAGGTCAATTATCAAGTATTTATGAGCGATTCTATTGATATGATTCAGAACGCAGTCAAAGGTAGAATCAAAGGTACATTTACTTGGGTAAAGGAAGGGTCTAATTATGGGATTAAATTAGTAGCAGCTAAAGAATAATAGTATGGTAATAAATACAAGATTCAGTGTTCTACCTACAAGGATATACAATATGTATAACTACTATTAGTAGTATAAGTGTTGAATGGTCGTATGCAGATGATAGATTTGTAATGGTTTATAAACTTGCAGATGGTTCTACTTCTTTGAGGAATGATTATCCCAAGTGGAACAGACCATTGTTTCAAACCCAAGAAGCCCTTTTTAAATACTTACTAAAAGAGAATAATTTACATGAAAAATCAAACATTGTCGATTGAACAGATGCAGCATTTGCAGAAGATAGGAGTAGATACAAGCAACGCAAGTATGGTATTAATTGCTACAGATAATGATGGCTGTATTTTAGATTGGGGAGAAGCATTAGAATATGTGAATAGTAAAGAGCAAGATGTTTACTTTAATCTATTGGATGCTGAAACGGGAGATTACGACCATTCATATCGGGAAGACTGTGGAGTGTTCACTTTGCAAGATGTACTCAATAAAATGCCATACAAAATAGATGTATATGAAATGAGCATAAGCTTTAATGGCAAATGGATAATCAGATATAAGCATCCTAAAGATAACATTTCACTTCATTTTGTAATGAACAAAAGCCTTATTCAAGCAGCTTATGAAATCTTATGTTGGTATATGGAAAAGGAATACTTAAAACTTATAAAACCCTATGTAGTTAATGAAAGTTAATTATGGGGGGGGGTAATTTCTAAATTTGTATCTTTATATCAAGTTTAATCAATTAATTTACAATCAAATGGAAATAGCAAGAGATAAGAACAATAACCACATGCAAGCAGTAGTTATAGACACTGCATATAATGTGGAGCAAGGACAAACTCTCAAATTAGGAGAGGGACTTTACCGATTTGCAGCTTATGAAGATACTACCTTCAATATGCCGTTTGAAGACCCTAATCACGAAAGACCAGTCTTAGCAGCTATCTATATGCCTGCTGGCAGTGTCGAATACTTTTATGTCTATGATGGCACTCTTTCTGTTGTAGAAGGAAAACTCAATATCATGGGTACTGACATTCAAACAAATTCATAGCCTATGTTAGTAAATGTTGGTAAACTAATGAGCCATACATCAACTAAGGGAGGGGGAGGAGTTAAGCACCCATTCAATCCTTCTTTAGTTGATGCATGGTTTATGTCCGGGTTGTCCAATGCGGACAAGCCTGGTAGTATTACTGGTGTGATGGGTAACGAGATGATTCTTAAGAACTTTGCCTTTACATCAGAAAGCGGATTTGGTGAGGGAAATTATGAAGGTGCACTTGTGTTTGACGGAGTGGATGATTACGGTATATGTAATAATCTGCCTATTCTTAACGATTATACAGTGATATGTAGGAGAGAAATAATAAATAAAGAATCTGGTGCTATAGCAAGTAAAAGAACTTCATCCTCTCAATGGGACGGTGCATTTATTTTTGAAAGAAATAATCAGTTAACCAGCTTCGGACAAAATAACTACCGTACAATTCAACAAAATAATGTATCTTATATGACAACTACTTCTTATAATGGAGATACTATAAGTCGTGGCTCATTACAAGATACAGAATATTTGTTTTTAGGTGCTGATGGTTTTAATATTGATTTGAATAGAGCACATGGATTCTCCAATTGTGCTATCTACTACTTTGCTCTCTATAACAAGTCTTTGACACCCGAAGAGGTTGAAGAGGAGAAAGTAAAGCTTGAAAATTATTGGGAAGGAGGTAAAAATGAATTGGCTTGAAATACCCGTAGAAGACTTGAAACAATTCGACAAGGATTGGGAAGTCAGAAGAAAGAATGTAGACGAAACAAAAGCTCTTTTGCATGAGGAAATATATAATGAACTTGTACCACAAGTTGAACCATTATCAGAAGAAGGAGAACCGATAGTCTATCCCTATCCACTTCTTGACAATCAAATGGTTGAAGCTCTGTTGGAAACTTCTGAATGGTCTAATATAGATGAATAAGGCTATACTTGTAGGATGGATTACTGACATTAGAGAAGTCGGTAGTTATGGGGTAATGGTGAAACTCAAAACTTGCGAAAAGGGTTTTACTACCCAAAAAGGCTATAAGGTAGCTGATAGGATAGATTATCATGTATGCCTTGCAAAAGGAACAATGACACGATACATTCTCGACAACTTCAATGTAGGCAACTTAGTTGAACTTACTGGGAAGATATACAACAAGCTGGAAGAAACCAAACATGGCGATAAGGTTCAGTTAACCAATATCCACATACAGACAATCAATCTGTATTCTCTGAACAACATATCTCCAGTTTCAAAGAGCAATGGTGATACAAAATCTGTAGAAAATCCCGATTTATATTTTGAATAACTAAAGTTTATTGCTACATTTGTGCTACAAACTTTTGGTTCATAATATAACAGCATTTTAAACCTATTCTTTAGCTGGCAAATTGCATTTCTAATTTTCTTGTGGGGAGGGATTAAATTCTCTCCCTTATTTTTTGGAACTTTCCAAAATTTAGTCTATCTTTGCTTCATCTTAAAAAAGAAAATCAATGGATAAAAATAACTATTTAGACGATTGCCTCGCAACGCTTCAAATTCCGTCACTCCCTAAAAAAACTTGGGACAAGGTTTCCGAATTTAACAAAGGAATTTGCCTTGTAAGACGGATTGACGGAACAGAAAACTATGCAATTTGTCGGTACAATAAAGAGAAGGACGAAGCTGTCAAAGTCGTTAAAGATTTCTGCTTGGCGACATTTACAGAAATTCTTGAATGCTATCCAGTTCCCGACTTTGTGGAAGCTGACATTGAAAGCATGGACTTGGACGAAGCTAACAAGATGGCAATGGAAGAATTGCTGGAAGAACGTCAAGAAGCTATCATGGAAGACGTCGAAGTTGAGGAGGAGAAACTTCCGGAGTGGATATATCCATTCATCAGCAACCGGGAAGAAGCTCTTGCATTCCTTAAAAGTAAGAGAATAAGAAACGCCCACTCTCTGAAATCTGACGAAGCTGTCAAAGCTAAATTGTATTTAGTTTACGAGGACGAAAAAAAGAAAAATAAATAACCAAAGGCACTTATATACAAAGTGACACTTAGTATATAACCTAATGCCAATGTAGCGAAAACCAAGCTACGCAGAG
>OGJU01000178.1_pt1 | contig 80298 bp, 68 predicted proteins | sample 1572251 | NCBI WGS metagenome assembly OGJU01 (sample SAMEA2582144, study PRJEB24529) | metagenome | biome: Human gut stool | place: China | collected 2011
TCTAGGTAAACAAGTTTTTATTATTTCACTTGTCTACCTAGAAGGGAGCATATCAATGATAGTACAACCAAAAAATTATATTATTTCAGCAATAAAACAACGAAAAATAAGGAAAAACAGATTGAAAATGCTATCTCATTTTAGGAATGATTACTGTTTGACTACATAATTGACTACATTGGAATTATTCAGAAATGAAAAAAGCCAGAAGCCTTGAATATTCAAGGTTTCTGACCTCTTAGTCAACAGGGGATGAGAGAATCGAACTCCCACCAAAGGTTTTGGAGACCCCTATCATACCATTTGACCAATCCCCTATTCAGTTGTCGCTTAACTCAAGCGACTTGTTAAGTATACCCTATGGCGTGCGGAATGTCAAGAAAAAAATAAAGAAAATTTCACATTGAAAAATTTCGTTACTGCTCACTCCCGTGTGAATCACATCGTTGTTCTGCCTGGAAGTGCGTGCTATAATGATGTCAGTTAAAAAATAACTAAAGTGGAAAGGGAATGGATAAAGTAAATCAATGTTGTATACAATACCTGATTATTATCATGAATTTCGTTGTGTTGCAGGAAAGTGCGAGGAGACTTGTTGTGCAGGATGGCAGATCGTTGCGGATGAAGCCGCGCTGGAAAAGTATAAAAATGAGACAGGTGTATTTGCGGAGCATCTGAAAGAATCTATTAACTGGGAGGAAGGAACATTTAAACAGGATAAAGAAAAAAGGTGTGTGTTTCTTAATAGATCGAATCTATGTGATATGTATACTGCATTAGGAGAAGAAAGTTTGTGCAGAACCTGTAAATTATATCCCAGACATATCGAAGAATTTGAAGATGTGCGGGAAGTGACGCTTTCTGTATCTTGCCCGGCAGTGGCACGAATCCTGATGAACAAAAAAGAGCCGATGCATTTTCTTTCTTATGAAACAGACGAGGAAGAAGAATATGGTGACTTTGATCCATTTTTATATTCAAAGCTTGTGGATGCCAGAGAAGTGTTGATTGATATTTTACAAGACAGAGAGAAAAAGCTGAATTTACGGGCAGCACTTATTCTGGAAATTGCACGTGATGTGCAGGAATGTATTGATGAAGAAGATATATTTTCTATGGATGATGTATTTGATTATTATCGGACAGAAGAAGGGATTCACGAAGTTGAAACTGATTTTGCAGAAGCAGATCATCTGACGTATATTAGAAAAATGTTCCAAAATCAGTATCAGATGGAACATTTAAGAGGCGATTGGGAGTCTTATCTTAAAAAAGCGGAGAAACTATTATATGGAAATGCAAATGATAATCTGTGCGAAAAGCACTATATGGAGATGCTAGGAGAGTTTCATACCTGGCTTCAGAAAGAAATGCCGGAGTATGAAATACAATATGAACAGCTCCTGGTATATTTCATCAGTACTTACTTCTGCGGTGCAGTATATGATGGAGAAGCATTTGCAAAAGCTCAGATGGCTGTTGTCAGTACACTTCTGATCCATGAACTTCTGATGGCGCAATGGAAAATGAATGAAAAAGCATTGAGCATAAAAGATGTGATAGAAATTGTGTATCGTTATTCGAGAGAACTGGAGCATTCGGATTCGAACTTGAATTTGATCCAGGAACTGATGTCGGAAAGAGAGTATTAATAAGTGAATAAAAATAAGACCATCGGCTTTATGTTCAGCCGATGGTCTTATTTTTAAGAAGTAGAATCGTTTTTTTATAGGTTGAAAAAATTCTCTTACAGAATTCCAAGATCGATCATTGCTTTTTTCAGAACTTCTTTATGTGCATCTTCCATCTCTGTCAGAGGAGCTCTAAGAGTTCCGACTTCTTTCCCCATCATGTTAAGAGCAGCCTTAACCGGGATTGGGTTTACCTCGCAGAAGAGTGCGTCAATCAGCGGAAGTGCATCTAACTGCATCTTGCGGCTACCTGCGATATCTCCTGAGAAAAATTTATAGCACATATCATGTACATAGGTCGGAGCTACGTTGGAAAGAACGGAGATAACACCGATTCCGCCAAGTGCGAGAAGTGGTACAACCTGATCATCATTTCCTGAGTAAAGATCTACATTACCATCACAAAGATGCATAATCTGTGCGACTGTGCTGATATTTCCAGAAGCTTCTTTAATACCAACGATATTCTCAACATCTTTCACAAGTGTTGCAACTGTCTGTGGCTGAAGTCCACATCCTGTACGGCTTGGTACATTGTACAGAATAGCCGGAATATTTACTTCATTACAAATAGCTGTGTAATGAGCGATCAGTCCGTTCTGTGTTGCTTTATTATAATATGGTGTTACGAGCAGAAGTCCGTCGGCTCCATCTTCCTGCGCTTCTTTGGACAGCTGAATTGCTGTTCTTGTACAATTAGAACCAGTTCCGGCGATAACCGGGATACGGTGGTTCACACGCTCAATTGCAAAACGGATTGTTGCAGCGTGTTCTTCTTCTGTCATAGTAGCAGATTCACCTGTTGTTCCACAGATGATGATCGCATCTGTACCGCCTGCGATCTGCTCCTCTAACATCTCATCTAATTTGTCATAATTGACCTCAAGATTCTCTTTCATCGGAGTAGCGATCGCTACACCTGCGCCTTTAAAAATTGCCATTCTTTTTATCCTCCTTAAACATGGTGAAACAAAGTATTACTGGTCATAGCAGGTTATTGGTTACTGTTCATAAGTTCCCTGCGAACGATAATCATAATAGCCATGAACGGTAACTGTTTAATATACATCTATGCAAGAAAGCGTAAACTGTAAATAAACATAAAAGAAACGGCAAGATGCGCCGTCCCCAAATTACATCATGTATCTAACGTTACTATACGTTTCCGTGTTTAAGCAAATAATAACACCGAGGGTACAATGATGTCAACATGGTTTCTGGATTTCTTTCTTATTTATAGTACCCGGGTTATAAGTACACCTTATAAAAATTGATTATAATAAAGTATAACCGATTTTTTGACTTTTTTCTTATATATATGATATCATTAATTCGCTAGATGTGTGAATGACAAAGCTGTTTCATTTGCACTTTTTTTATGCTTGCATGTTTGTCTTTTGAAAAACAATCGCAAGAAACGACATAAGATAACAAGAGAGAATTGCGAGGATGAGAACCGCGATCCTCGAAAAAAGGTATGTGGATAGGAAGGAGACCTACTGTGTTAACAATCGGTAATTACGTGAAAGTTAAGACACTGGAGGAAGCTTACGAGCTGAATCAGGCAAGAAACAGTCGTATCATGGGCGGCATGATGTGGATGAGATTAGGAAATGCGAGAGTGAAGACGATCATTGATATGTCGGATCTTGGTTTGAATGAGATTGAGGAGACAGACCATGTCTTCCGCATTGGAGCAATGTGTACACTGCGCCAGCTGGAAGAGCATGAGGGGCTGAGAAAATTCTATGGGGACGGAATTGCAGAAAGCCTTCGTCATATTGTTGGAGTTCAGTTTAGAAATCAGGCAACAGTTGGAGGCAGTATCTATGGAAGATACGGATTTTCTGATGTGCTGACTGCATTACTGGCATTGGATACATTTGTGGAATTATATAATGGCGGAACTGTTCGACTTTCTGAGTTTGTAAACAGAAAAGCGGATAAGGATATTCTTGTATCTGTAATCGTCAGAAAGAGCAAGAGAAAATTCCGTTACGAATCAATTCGTCAGACAAAGACAGATTTCCCGGTGCTGACATGTTCTGTCGTAACAGGAATTTACAGAGGTCAGGAGTCCTGGTTCTTTTCGGTAGGAGCAAGACCGATGAAAGCGGCATTGCTTGAAAAGCAGTGGGAGATCCCGAAAGATGCTACAGATGAGCAGCTTACAGAGTATGCAAAACGTGTGGCAGCAGAATTTACTTATGGAAGCAATATGCGCGGAAGTGCGGAGTACAGACAGCACCTTGCGGAGGTTCTGCTTCGCAGAGAGATGCGCTCAATTTTAGATGAATATAATGCGGAGGAGAAATAGGATGGAAGTACAGTTTACTCTGAATGGAAAGAAAGTAAGCACAGAGATCGCAGCAGATACAGTCCTTTTGAACCTTCTGCGTGATCTTGGATGTAAGAGTGTAAAATGTGGATGCGAGACAACAAACTGTGGTTTGTGTACAGTATGGATCGACGGAAAATCCCGTTTGTCATGTTCTGTTCTTGCAGCAAGCATTGACGGACATGAAGTGACAACACTTGAGGGTGTAGAGAAAGAAGCTGCGGAATTCGGCTCATTTCTTGCACAGGAAGGTGCAGAACAGTGCGGATTCTGTTCACCGGGATTCATTATGAACGTACTTGCAATGTTCCGTGAATTGAAGAACCCTTCGATAGAAGAGATTAAAGAATATCTTGCAGGTAATCTGTGCCGTTGTACAGGATACATGGGACAGCTTCGTGCAATCCAGAAATATATGGAAGTAAGAAATACAGCAGTTAATATTACAGTAAAGAAAATGGGCGGGGAGGAGTAAGAATGGAAAGAATAGATAAAGTTCAGAATCTGATTCCTGAGAAACCGGAATTTGTCCACAGCAATCAGGAAAAAGGAGAAGATGTAGAATCCCTGAAGATTGTAAACCGTCCTGTTGTTAAGAAAGATGCGGCTGCACTTGTAACAGGAAAAGCTGTTTATACGAATGACCTTGCACCGTCAGACTGTCTGATCGTTAAAGTTGTAAGAAGTCCATATGCACATGCATTAATCAAGGATATTAATACAGCTCGTGCCGAGGCAGTACCTGGAATCGAATGTGTTCTTACATATAAAGATTGCCCGAATAAGAGATTTACAATGGCTGGTCAGACATATCCGGAACCAAGTCCGTATGACCGTCTGATCCTTGACCAGAGAATGCGTTTTGTTGGAGATGCAGCTGCTATCGTAGCTGGAACATCTGAAGAAGCTGTTAAGAAAGCAATGAAGCTTGTTAAGATTCAGTATGAGGTTCTTGAACCGGTACTTGATTTCCGTACAGCGAAGGACAATCCGATCCTTGTTCATCCGGAAGACAACTGGAGAAGTCTCTGTCCGGTTGGAGCAGACAACAAGAGAAATCTCTGTGCACATGATGTGAGTGAGGATGGAGACGTAGAGGCAGTTCTTGCAAAATGCGATCACGTGATCGATCGTGTTTACCATACAAAGGCAAACCAACAGGCGATGATGGAAACATTCCGTACTTATACATATTTAGATGCATATGGAAGACTGAATGTTGTTGCATCTACACAGGTTCCATTCCATGCAAGAAGAATCCTTGCGCATGCGCTTGATATCCCGAAGAGCAAAGTACGCGTGATCAAGCCAAGAATCGGCGGAGGATTTGGTGCGAAGCAGACAGTAGTTGCAGAAGTTTATCCGGCACTTGTTACATGGAAGACAGGAAAACCGGCGAAGATCATTTATACACGAGAAGAGTCTTTGATCGCTTCTTCACCGCGTCATGAGATGGAACTTCATGTACGTCTAGGAGCAGATAAAGAAGGAAATATCAAAGCAATTGATCTCTATACACTTTCCAACACGGGAGCATTTGGTGAGCACGGACCGACAACAGTAGGTCTTTCCGGTCACAAATCTATTCCGCTTTATGGAAAGGCAGAAGCATTCCGCTTCACATATGATGTAGTTTATACAAATGTAATGTCAGCAGGAGCTTATCGTGGATACGGAGCAACACAGGGACAGTTCGCTGTAGAATCAGCTGTAAATGAACTTGCAGAAGTTCTTGGAATGGATCCGACAGTGCTTCGTGAGAAGAATATGGTACGTCAGGGCGATAAGATGCCGGCTTATTATGGCGAAGTTACAAACAGCTGTACACTCGACAGATGTCTTGCAAGAGCAAAAGAAATGATCAACTGGGATGAAAAGTATCCATATCGTGATATGGGAAATGGAAAAGTCCGCAGTGTCGGAGTTGCAATGTCCATGCAGGGATCCGGAATCTCAGCAGTAGATACAGGTGCGGTTGAAATCAAAGTAAATGATGACGGATTCTACAGTCTGATCATTGGAGCTACTGATATGGGAACAGGATGCGATACAATCCTTGCCCAGATGGCAGCAGAGTGTCTTGAATGTAAACCAGAAGAGGTTGTTGTATTCGGAGTAGATACAGACATCTCTCCATATGACTGTGGTTCTTATGCATCCAGTACAACTTATGTAACAGGACAGGCTGTTGTTAAGACTTGTGAGTCCCTTCGTAAGAAAATCTGTGAACGCGGAGCAGAGTATCTCGGATGTAAGCCGGAAGATGTAGATTTCGACGGAGAATATGTAACAGAGCTGGCAACAGGAAAGCAGATCTCAAGAAGCCAGATCGGAAATAACGTAATGTGCTTCAGCAACGCACCACTCTCCGCAAGTGAAGCATTTTCCTCACCGGTATCTCCACCGCCATTCATGGTTGGTATGGCAGAAGTCGAGATTGACAAAGAGACAGGTGTACTCGAACTGATCGATTACGTAGCAGTCGTAGACTGTGGAACAGTTATTAACCCAAGTCTTGCGCGTGTACAGGTAGAAGGTGGAATCGCACAGGGAATCGGTATGGCACTGTATGAAGATATCGTATATAGCGAGAAGGGAAAGAACTTCAGCAATTCCCTGATGCAGTATAAGATCCCGACGCGTCTCGATGTCGGAACAATCCGTGTTGAGTTTGAGAGCAGCTACGAACCGACAGGACCGTTCGGAGCGAAGTCTATCGGAGAAATCGTAATCAATACACCATCACCGGCAATCAGCAATGCGATCCAAAATGCAACAGGAGTGATCATTAGAGAACTGCCGATGACAGCGGAGAAGATTTACAGAGGAATTTCTAGGCGTTAGACTTGGAGTTTGTTTGAAAGTATGAAATATGAGAGTTGGAACAGTTACCATATGTGGTAGGTGTTCTGGCTCTTATTTTTCATGTTGACATTGCTGTTCTATTCTGCTATAGTAAATCCACATCAAAATCTCAGACATATATTTTCTATATTTCATTTGTCTGAATGTGTTATCGAAAGGATAACTTTATCTCATATTCAAGGCTGTATCAGCAGGAGATTCCATTTTGATGAGTTACAAAATAACAAAAGAATAAGAAACCAGGAGGAAAAATCTATGGGAAAAGCAGATGTTAATGTGAATATCTGGCTAAGTGAGAAGAAAAGATTTGCAAATTTATTTAATGGTGTGATTTATGGTGGAAGGCAGGTGATATTGCCGGAGGATTTGGAAGAAGTGAATCCTGTTTCATCTGTTAGTGTGAAAAATCGAACCGGGAAAACAAAGAACATGAAAAAATACCGCGATATCATTATGAAATGGCGGAATCAGGCTACATTTGTACTTCTTGCGAATGAATCACAAGATATGGTTCATTATGCAATGCCGCACAAGGTAATGCTTTATGATGGAATGGATTATGAAACACAGATTCGGAATAATTGGAAAAACTTTAATGACCGACGAAAACAGAACAAAAAAACAGGACAGCCGTTGGAGCATCTTACCGCAGGAGAATATCTGTCGCGATTTCGAAAAAAGGATCGATTGATACCGATTATTTCATTAGTCTTTTATTATGGTTCAGAACCGTGGGATGGACCTGTTGATCTGTATGATATGTTTCGGTTGGAAGGAACGAAAGAAGAGAAAGAAATTTTGGAGAAATATCTTCCCAATTATAAAATCAATCTTGTAGATGCAGAAAGATTGGAAGATGTTGAAAAATTTTCGGATGATTTACAAGTGATATTAACTATGCTAAGATATAGGGACAGTAAGGAAGAACTGAAACACTATATTGATGAAAATAAAAAGTTCTTTCAGAACGTTGACTATGAAACGAGTCAGGCGATGAAAGCATTTTTGAACATGAAACAAATACCAGGTGAAACAGAGCAGAAGGAGGAGACGGTAGATATGTGTAAGGCAATACAGGAAATGTATGATGATGGAGTTCGACAAGGAAGAGATGAATTGCTTAAGGAACAAATTCAAAGAAAATTACAGAAGAAAAAAACATCGGATCAGATCGCGGAAGAGTTAGAGGAAAGTGTGGAAGTTATTGAAAAAATTATAAGAGAAATGCAATAGTGCATTGTTAGAAAGCTCAAAATTCAGAGATGAATCTAGAAAACACCTACAGAAATTGAAAAAGAAGTAAAAAGAGGAAGCTATCAACTACGATAACACCGAATAGAGTTGAATATCGTCGTTGATAGCTTTTTTACGTTGACATTGTTATTTTATTCTGCTATAGTAAATCCACATCAAAATCTCAGACATATATTTTCTATATTTCATTTGTCTGAATGTGTTATCGAAAGGATAACTTTATCTCATATTCAAGGCTGTATCAGCAGGAGATTCCATTTTGATGAGTTACAAAACAACAAAAGAATAAGAAACCAGGAGGAAGCGTCTATGGGAAAAGCAAATGTTAATGTGAATATCTGTCGCGATTTCGAAAAAAAGATCGATTGATACCGATTATTTCATTAGTCTTTTATTATGGTTCAGAACCGTGGGATGGACCTGTTGATCTGTATGATATGTTTCGGTTGGAAGGAACGAAAGAAGAGAAAGAAATTTTGGAGAAATATCTTCCCAATTATAAAATCAATCTTGTAGATGCAGAAAGATTGGAAGATGTTGAAAAATTTTCGGATGATTTACAAGTGATATTAACTATGCTAAGATATAGGGACAGTAAGGAAGAACTGAAACACTATATTGATGAAAATAAAAAGTTTTTTCAGAATGTTGATTATGAAACAAGTCAGGCGATGAAAGCATTTTTGAATATGAAACAAATACCAGGTGAAACAGAGCAGAAGGAGGAGAAAGAGATGAACGCAGTAGAAGCTTTAGATGAATTACAGCGCAAAGCAAGACATGATGATAAATTAAGAGAACAGTTCATAAAGACAAGGGATGCAGAAGATCCTCTTGGAGGATTCTGCTCTGTATGTCGTGAGACAGGTTATGAACTTTATCCGATGGATATTGTGCAGGCAGGAGATGAATTTTATGCCGCAATGAAGCGCAGTACGAATGGTGGCGGAGAGAATTCACCGGTACTTATAGGTGAGGATGATCCTTATGAATTGTTTTTTGCAGGACTACAAGAACAGTTACAATAATTTTAAAAGTTGATAGACAGAAGTGAGTACATAATAGGAAGATTTATTTATGATAAATATAATTCGCGTCGGAAGAGAACGCTTGAAAGAAGCGTATGAAATTGTAAATAAGGTAGACCAGGGGATGAACGTTCTAGAATGGTTTGTCGCAGAACCGTATGAGGAATTTGATTTCTGGATGAGAGAAGAACGAGGACTTTTGTATCTTGCTGTTGATGAAGATGAAAATGTAGGAGCCATGTTCTTCGTAATTTTGCCGGGACTGCATCCTGATAATCTTGGATATGATCTTAATATGGAAGAAGAGCAGCTGAAACTTTGTGCAATGATGGATACAGCGGTGGTACTGCCGGAGTTTCGTGGGCATCATTTACAATATGAAATGATGCAGCATGCGGAAGAAGATTTGAGACAGCTGGGATATCAGTATCTGCTCTGTACCGTACATCCGGAAAATGTTTTCAGCAGATCCAATGTCATGAAACAAGGATATAAGAAGATGCTTACGAAGGAGAAATATGGTGGATTCTTAAGAGATATCTGGATGAAAGATATTATATGATTGCGAGAATTGCATAGCAATGGAGCAAGCCGGTTACATCAGTGAGTGGCAAAATTTATTTTTGACACTCACATCATTATATAATATAGAAAAAAGAAAAGGTATGTGGTATACTCTCGACATAGTTAAGAAATGACATAACAGAAACAGATAGAAACAGATTTCTAGAAACAAACTGACAGAGACATGCGGATGAAAGGAGTAACAGAAATGGAGACATACATGCAAATGCTTGGAAGACTTGCAAAGAATGCATCCCGCGGAGCGGCAAAGCTTGGAACAAAAGCAAAGAACAGAGGACTTCTCGTAGTGGCAAATGAACTTGTGGAAGAGAGAGAATTGATTTTACAGGAGAATGCAAAGGATATCGAAGCTGCGAAAGATAAGGGCGTGAAACAGTCATTGATCGACAGATTGGCACTGACGGAACAGCGAATTGAAGATATGGCAGAAGGTCTGCGTGAAATTGCTGCACTGGATGATCCAATCGGAGAAGTACTTGGCATGAAGACAAGACCGAACGGACTTCGTATCGGAAAGAAACGCGTACCGCTTGGCGTTGTCGGAATCATCTACGAATCCAGACCGAATGTGACAGCAGATGCATTTGGCCTTTGCTTCAAGACAGGAAATGCGGTAATTCTCCGTGGCGGAAGTGATGCAATCCATTCTAACAAGGCAATCACGCGTGCAATCAAGACAGGTCTTCGCAAAGCAAAGTTATCCCAGGATCTCATTCTTCTCGTAGAAGATACAAGCAGAGAAGTTGTAAATGAGATGATGAAGATGCATGGTTGGATCGATGTTCTGGTTCCGAGAGGTGGAGCAGCACTTATTGCAAATGTAGTTGCGAACAGCACTGTTCCGGTAATTGAGACAGGGACCGGAAATTGTCATGTATATGTTGATGAGACAGCAGACATTAAGATAGCAACAGATATTATTGAAAATGCGAAGACACAGCGCCTTGGTGTGTGTAATGCATGTGAATCACTTGTGATTCATTCCAAGATTGCAGAGGTAGCTTTGCCTAAGATCGTAACAAAACTGAAAGAACATGGAGTAGAGATTCGTGGAGATGAGAGAGCGCAGGCAATCAGTTCTGAGATCATCCCGGCAACAGAAGAAGACTGGGGAACAGAGTACCTGGATGCAATCATTTCCGTGAAGATTGTTGATTCCATTGATGAGGCAATCACACATATCAATACATATAATACAGGACATTCAGAATCCATTATTACAAAAGATTATGATAATGCATTGAGATTCCAGGATGAGATCGATGCGGCAGCAGTTTATGTAAATGCATCAACAAGATTTACAGATGGATTCGAATTCGGATTCGGTGCTGAGATCGGAATCAGCACACAGAAGCTTCATGCAAGAGGCCCGATGGGACTCGAAGCATTGACAACAACAAAGTATATTATCTTCGGAAACGGACAGATCAGGGGATAGTATAGATAGCAGGTTTTAAAATCCAGGTCAATTAGTGTAAGTTAAATAAACTTGTCTTTGACCTGGATTTTATGTATCATAATTCAAGTCAACTTATGATTTGGCTATAAGCTTGCCTGGAATTCATAAAATTACAATCCAAGTCAACAACATTTCTATAAAATCACATTCCCTCCCCCAAAAAGCATCCTATTAATAAAATAAGAAGAAAATAAAAAACTTATAAAAATAACAATCAGTGTTGACAAACAGAAATCGAGGTGCTATCTTAGTATCTATAAGGTGTTAGCACTCAAAAACAAAGAGTGCTAATAACAAACAAAGATGAGAAGAAAGGGGAACACAGAGATGTCTGTAGAAGCTGAATTAAGTGAAAGAAAACTTACGATATTGAAAGCCATCATACAGAATTATCTGGAGACTGGCGAACCGGTCGGATCACGAACCCTTTCAAAATACACAGATTTGAAATTAAGTTCCGCAACGATAAGGAATGAGATGGCAGATCTGGAAGACCTTGGTTACATCTTCCAGCCGCATACATCAGCAGGAAGAATTCCATCAGATAAGGGATATCGCTTTTATGTAGATCTTCTGATGGAGAACAAGGAGCAGGAGATCAGCAGACGAGAGGATGCACTTCTCGAGAAGACAGATAAGGTCGAGAAAGTACTCCAACAGGCAGCAAAGGTTCTTGCTTCTAACACCAATTATGCGACGATGGTTTCCGCACCGGTCAACAGCAGGAACACATTGAAGTTTATTCAGCTGTCACAGGTGGATGAAGAACAGATTGTAGCAGTTATCGTACTTGGTGGTAATGTGATCAAGAATAAGATCATCGAAGTTGGAGAAACCTTAAGTAATGAGAATCTGTTGAAGCTGAACATGCTTCTGAATACGACACTGAATGGATTATCTATTGATCAGATCACATTAGGTCTGATCGCAAGATTAAAAGAACAGGCCGGTATCCACAGTGAGGTTGTTGGTCATGTGCTTGACGCAGTGGCAGAGATTATTCATGTCGATAATGATATGGAGATCTACACAAGCGGCGCAACGAATATTTTCAAATATCCGGAGCTTAGTGATAAGCAGAGTGCACAGGAGATCATCAGTGCATTCGAAGAGAAACAGCAGTTAGCTGATCTGGTGACAGAGACGCTGGCAAGTGAGGAGAACAACGGCATACAGGTTTACATCGGAGATGAAACTCCGGTTAAGACTATGAAAGACTGCAGTGTTGTTACCGCCACTTATGAACTGGGAGAAGGCATGAAAGGAACGATTGGAATCATCGGTCCGAAGAGAATGGATTATGAACATGTCATGAAGACGCTGAAGACTTTACAATGTGAGTTGGATGCGATTTATAATAAAGAACCAAAAGAATAGGAAGGTAGAAAGCTGGTGACAGAGAACATGAGCAAAGAAGATATGGTAAAAGAAGCTGTTGAAGAGGCGAAAGCAAAGGCTGCGAAAGAGCAGGCAGAAGCTGAAGAGACAGTAGAAACAGAAGATGCCCAGGAAGTTGAGACTGAAGCGAAAGAAGCGACAGAGGAAGCAACTGAGACTGAAGGAGATTCAGAAGCAGCATCAGAAGGTAAGAAAAAGTTCTTCGGAAAGAAAGAGAAGAAGGACAAGAAAGACGAGAAGATCGAGGAACTCACAGACCGCGTTACTCGTCAGATGGCAGAGTTTGATAACTTCCGCAAGAGATCTGAGAAGGAGAAATCCCAGATGTACGAGATCGGAGCGAAAGATATCATAGAAAAGATTCTTCCGGTTGTGGATAACTTCGAGCGTGGACTTGGTTCCGTACCGGAGGAGGAGAAGAATGCTCCGTTCGTAGAAGGAATGGAGAAGATCTACAAACAGCTTATGACTACACTGGAATCCGTTGGAGTAAAACCAATTGAGGCAGTTGGTCAGGAATTCAATCCGGATTTCCACAACGCAGTAATGCATGTGGAAGATGATGAGCTCGGTGAGAACATCATCGCAGAAGAATTCCAGAAAGGTTACATGTACCGTGAAAGCGTTGTGAGACACAGCATGGTAAAAGTAGCAAACTAATTTGATTTTTAACAAGATTCAGAGATTAGATAGAGGAGGAAATTTATCATGGGAAAAATTATTGGTATTGACCTTGGTACAACAAACAGCTGTGTTGCCGTTATGGAAGGTGGACAGCCAACAGTTATCGCGAATACAGAAGGCGCAAGAACAACACCGTCTGTTGTAGCATTTACAAAGACAGGAGAGCGTCTCGTAGGTGAGCCTGCAAAACGTCAGGCTGTAACAAACGCAGCAAGAACAATCTCATCAATCAAAAGAGAGATGGGAACAGATTATAAAGTAGATATTGACGACAAGAAATATTCTCCACAGGAGATTTCTGCAATGATCCTTCAGAAACTGAAAGCAGATGCAGAAGGATACCTTGGTGAGAAAGTAACAGAAGCTGTTATCACAGTTCCGGCTTACTTCAACGATGCTCAGCGTCAGGCTACAAAAGATGCAGGTAAGATCGCAGGACTTGATGTAAAACGTATCATCAATGAGCCTACAGCAGCTGCACTTGCTTATGGTCTTGACAACGAGAAAGAGCAGAAGATCATGGTTTACGACCTGGGTGGTGGTACATTCGACGTATCCGTTATCGAGATCGGTGATGGAGTTATCGAGGTACTTTCAACAGCTGGTAACAACAGACTTGGTGGAGATGACTTTGACCAGAAGATCACAGATTACATGCTTGCAGACTTCAAGGCAAAAGAGGGCGTAGATCTTTCTACAGATAAGATGGCTCTTCAGAGATTAAGAGAAGCGGCAGAGAAAGCTAAGAAAGAGCTTTCAAGCGCAACAACAACAAATATCAACCTTCCGTTCATCACAGCAACAGCTGAAGGACCGAAGCATTTCGATATGAACCTTACAAGAGCTAAATTCGATGAGCTGACAAGAGATCTCGTAGAAAAGACTCAGGAACCGGTAAGACGTGCACTTTCCGATGCAGGAATCACAGCTTCCGAGCTTGGACAGGTACTTCTCGTTGGTGGATCAACACGTATCCCGGCTGTTCAGGAAGAAGTTAAGAGACTGACAGGCAAAGAGCCTAGCAAATCTCTTAACCCAGATGAGTGTGTAGCACTTGGTGCTTCCGTACAGGGTGGTAAACTTGCAGGAGATGCAGGCGCAGGAGATATCCTTCTTCTTGATGTAACTCCACTGTCACTGTCTATCGAGACAATGGGTGGTGTAGCTACAAGACTGATCGAGAGAAATACAACAATCCCGACAAAGAAGAGCCAGATCTTTTCAACAGCAGCAGATAACCAGACAGCTGTAGACATCAACGTTGTACAGGGTGAGAGACAGTTCGCAAGAGACAACAAGTCCCTCGGACAGTTTAGACTTGATGGAATCCCGCCGGCTCCACGTGGAATCCCGCAGATCGAAGTTACATTCGATATCGATGCAAATGGTATCGTAAATGTATCTGCTAAGGATCTTGGAACAGGTAAAGAGCAGCATATTACAATCACAGCAGGTTCTAATATGTCTGATGACGATATCGATAAAGCTGTAAAAGAAGCAGCTGAATTCGAGGCTCAGGATAAGAAACGTAAAGAAGCAATCGATACAAGAAACGAAGCAGACGCTATGGTATTCCAGACAGAGAAGGCAATCAAAGAGGTTGGCGACAAAGTCGATGCTACAGAGAAGGCAGCTGTAGAGGCTGACGTTCAGGCACTGAAAGATATCCTTGCAAAATCTGCTCCGGAGAACACAACAGAAGAGCAGGTAGCAGAGATCAAAGCTGCGAAAGAAAAACTGATGGAGAGCGCACAGAAACTGTTCACAAAGATGTATGAGCAGGCAGGTGCTGCAGCAGGTGCACAGGCTGGTCCTACACCAGAAGCTGGTCCGGCTCCGGATGGTTTCCAGGGTGATGATGTTGTAGACGGAGACTACAAAGAAGTCTAAAATATAGAAAAGATGCCGGTAAGACAGAAGAGAAACAGGCAGCAGGGCATCAGATAAATGAAGCATGAAGAGAAATTCTACGGAGCTTTGTAGCTTCGTAGAATTTCTTGAGGTTAAGAAAGAGATACAGAAAGGTTAGTATTTGTGTTATGGCAGAGGCAAAGAGAGATTATTATGAGGTGCTCGGCGTAAGCAAAGATGCAGATGATGCTACAATCAAGAAAGCATACCGCCAGCTTGCGAAGAAGTACCATCCAGATATGAATCCAGGGGATAAAGAAGCAGAAATAAAGTTCAAAGAGGCTTCCGAAGCCTATGCCGTTCTGAGTGACGCTGACAAACGTCGTCAGTACGATCAGTTCGGCCACGCTGCATTTGATGGCGGTGCCGGCGGCGGAGCAGGTGGATTCGGCGGCGGATTTAACTTCAATGGAGCAGATTTCAGCGACATTTTCGGAGATATCTTCGGAGATATGTTCGGTGGTTCCAGAAGAGGTGGCGCAAGCAACGGTCCTATGAAAGGGGCTAATATCAGAAAGAGCATTCGCATCACATTCGAGGAAGCTGTCTTCGGATGCGAGAAAGAACTGGATCTTGTGCTGAAAGATCCTTGCGAAGACTGTCACGGCACAGGTGCAAAGCCTGGAACATCACCGGAGACATGTCCAAAGTGCGGCGGTAAAGGTCAGGTCGTATATACATCCCAGTCCTTCTTTGGAACCGTACAGAATGTACAGACGTGTCCTAACTGTGGTGGTTCCGGTAAGATCGTGAAAGAGAAATGTCCGAAATGTGCAGGTACAGGATATACATCCAGCAGAAAGAAGATCAAAGTTACGATTCCGGCAGGTATTGATAACGGACAGAGCGTACGCATCCGTGAAAAAGGAGAACCGGGAGTTAATGGCGGACCGAGAGGAGATCTCCTCGTTGAGGTTAACGTATCCAGACACCCAATCTTCCAGAGACAGGATATGCATATCTTCTCAACCGTTGCGATTTCTTTCGCAGTGGCTACACTCGGTGGTGATGTGAAGATTCCAACCGTAGACGGAGACGTTCTCTACACAGTAAAACCGGGAACAAAGACAGATACAAAAGTACGTCTGAAAGGAAAGGGAGTTCCATCTCTTAGAAATGCTCAGGTAAGAGGAGATCATTATGTAACATTAGTGATCCAGACACCGGAGAGATTAAGCGCAGAGGCGAAAGAGGCTCTGAGAAAATTCGATGAGCTTAGTGGAAATACACTTCATCAGCATGATGACCTTGCTACAAAATCTGAGAAATCAGAGAAAAAGGGCAAGAAAAAAGGATTCATGGATAAGATGAAAGAAGCCTTTGAAGATAAAGAATAAAAAGAATGATGAGAGCGGCAGCTGCTGACTGAGAGGTTGGTGGCTGCCGCTTTTTAGCATATCTAGCGACGTAAGTCGCTAATACGCTGAAGAATATGATATGGGAATAATTGAAAAGCAGATTCAGGGAATCAAGGTTAAATAGATGATTTATAGCAAGTTTCTCTTGGTCTGGTTTTCCAAAATCTTAACATGTGTCAAATATCCAGCAAAACTCATATCCCAAAAAAATCCCCCCCTAGAACAGCTCCTTGTATTTACACGCGAAATCGGATATATTAGAAGATATTGGAAATGCGTTGCACGAAGTATCCGCAGGCATCGTAGTTGTGGGTTTTGTCTCCAACATCTTTACAAATATAGCAGAAAGAAGGTGAATTTCATCGTGAATCAGATCGTTTTGACAGGAATGGTGCTTTCTGTCGCACCGGTGGGCGAGTACGACCGCAGAGTTGTCATACTTACAAAAGAACAGGGGAAGATCTCAGCCTTTGCAAAGGGATCAAGAAGACCGAACAGTCCATTGGTGGGAGCGGTGAATCCATTTACTTTCGGTGAATTCACGATGTATGAAGGTCGTTCTTCCTACACAATTCAGTCTGTAAATGTATCCAATTATTTTTCGGAATTGAGAGCAGATGTGGTAGGCGCATATTATGGCTTTTATTTCCTTGAGGTTGCGAATTACTATGCGAGGGAACGGAATGATGAGCGGGAACTTTTAAAATTACTTTATCAGACGATGCGTGCGCTGACAAATCCACATCTTCCGAATCAGTTGATCCGTTACATTTTCGAGTTGAAAGTGCTGACAATCAACGGACAGGGACCGCAGGTGTTCCAGTGTGTACAGTGTGGCGACCGGACGAGGCCGGCAGTGTTCAGCGCGGCGAAGGGCGGACTTGTGTGTAATGAATGTGACGGAGAAGTGAGAGACGGAATGTTTCTTGACGGTTCTACGCTGTATACGATGCAGTATATTGAATCCAGTACAATTGAGAAATTATATACATTTAACGTGAAGCCGGAAGTGCTGGAGAAGTTTGGACGCGTGATGGGACGGTTGATGAAGATGTATGTAGATAAGGAGTTCAAGTCTCTGGAGATACTGCAGACATTGCTGTGATATTTGGGGTATTATTTAAAAATTCTCAACAACATTTAAGACATTATGCAATTGTTGAATCATGAAAAAAATCATGCTATACTACGGTTATATCACCTGTTACATGACAGTGTGAAACGAGTGTATTTTGTTGTAAATGTAATAGTAGCAGAGGAAAGAAAAGAGAAAAATGATGGACGAGAACATTTTTATGAAGGAGAAGAAACCGATTTCTTTCGAAGACTACCTTGAATATGATGAGAACAGCAGGGGGAATCTTGGAGGAGAACTCCCTGTGATTGTATATCGGTTATTGGAATATTCTATAAAGGATGAGCTTGCGGTACGTTACGGAAGAGAGGAGCAGGTTGAGATTTTCCGGAATGCGGGAAGGAAAGCGGGAGAATTTTTTGCACGTAAGATGCTGAATCTGAATCAGCCGCTGGATCAGTTTGTGGGTGAACTCCAGAAGAAGATGGCAGAAATGAAGATTGGAGTACTCCGTATTGAATCAGTAGACGAGGAGAGCGGGCAGATCATTCTGACCGTCTCGGAAGATGCGGACTGTTCGGGACTTCCGGTGCTTGGTGAGACTGTCTGCAATTATGATGAAGGATTTATTTCCGGAATTTTATCTTTATACTCTGGAAAGAAATATGTAGCAGTGGAAACGGACTGCTGGGCTACAGGAGGCCGTGTCTGCCGTTTTCAGGCAGATGTAAGAGAAGGTGACATTTAGAGTTATGGAAGAGAAAAACTGTGAGATATTATTTGAATATCTGCGGGATATTATATATGATTCTGAGAATGCGAAGCTGGATCTTGAATGCCTGGATGAATCTTTTCATAAGCTTGGAATGGGACTGCAATATCTCGACAAGGCGATGAAAGAGATGAAGCATTATTCAGCGGAGATTTCAAAGGGAAATCTGTCAATTGAAGCACCGGGACGAGATAATTTCCTCTGTGAGAATCTGAAGAATATCCATGCGAATCTGAACCATCTCACCTGGCAGGCAAAGCAGGTGGCGAAAGGAGATTATTCTCAGAGCGTTTCTTATATGGGAGAATTCTCAGAAGCATTTAATATAATGACAAAGCAGTTGAAAGAACGAGAAGAGGAACTTGAAGAAGAGGCTTACAGAGACAAACTTACAGGGATTGGAAATCGTCATCTGTTCCATGAACGAGCGGAGACGATGCTTGCTACAGGTGAGAAGATTGTCTTTTGTTATTGTGATCTTGATCATTTGAAATATGTGAATGATCATTTCGGGCATCAGGAAGGGGATCGCTACCTGCTGCATTTCGTTGAGACGGTGAAGGCAAATATCCGGCCGGGAGATCTGTTCGTGCGTCTTGGCGGTGATGAGTTCTGTGTTGTGCTTTTGAACTGTTCTCAAGAGACCATGCAGGAAAAGTTTAGAAATGTACATGAAGCGTTTCGTCGGGAAGGTGCTGGTGATTATCCGAAGAGCTTCAGTTATGGTATTATAGAACTCCCTGAAAGACATGATATTGTTTCTACAGATGAGATTCTGCAAAGAGCAGATGAAGTTATGTATGAATATAAGCGGAAACATAAAGAGAAGTACCTAAAACAGCTTGAAAAATAAGGCATTAGTCGTTATAATAGGAAACATTGATGTACAAAGGGGAATATCTTTAAAGGAAGATGTGAATAACTTCTGTAAAAAGATTAACCGGAGTGCATAAGTTATGTAAATAATGTAAATGATAAAGAAGAATGTGAGGAACATACAATGGTTGAAAAGACAATGGACAAGATCGTAGCACTTGCAAAGTCAAGAGGATTCGTATATCCGGGTTCTGAGATCTACGGCGGACTTGCCAACACATGGGATTATGGTAATCTTGGTGTTGAACTTAAGAATAATGTGAAGAGAGCATGGTGGAAGAAGTTCATTCAGGAGAATCCATACAATGTTGGAGTTGACTGTGCAATCCTTATGAACCCACAGACATGGGTTGCTTCCGGACATCTTGGAGGATTCAGTGATCCGCTGATGGACTGTAAGCAGTGTCATGAGCGTTTCCGTGCAGATAAGATTATTGAAGATTATGCAGCAGAGAATGGAATCGAGCTTGAGAGCTCTGTAGACGGATGGTCACAGGAGCAGATGGCAGCATTTATCGAGGATAATAACATTCCATGTCCGACTTGCGGAAAGCATGATTTTACAGATATCCGTCAGTTCAACCTGATGTTCAAGACATTCCAGGGTGTTACAGAGGATGCGAAGAACACAGTATACCTTCGTCCTGAGACAGCACAGGGTATCTTTGTAAACTTCAAGAATGTACAGCGTACATCCAGAAAGAAACTTCCATTCGGTATCGGACAGATTGGTAAATCTTTCCGTAACGAGATCACACCGGGTAACTTTACATTCCGTACAAGAGAGTTCGAGCAGATGGAGCTTGAGTTCTTCTGCAAACCGGACACAGACCTTGAGTGGTTTGATTACTGGAAGAGCTTCTGCCTGAACTGGCTGTCATCTCTTGGACTGAAAGATGAGGAAGTACGTTACCGTGACCATGATCAGGAAGAGCTTTCCTTCTACAGTAAGGCTACTACAGACGTTGAGTTCCTTTTCCCATTCGGATGGGGTGAGCTGTGGGGAATTGCTGACCGTACAGATTATGACCTGACTCAGCATCAGAATGTATCCGGACAGGATATGACATACTTTGATGATGAGACAAAGGAGAAATACATTCCATACGTTATCGAGCCATCACTTGGTGCTGACCGTGTTGTACTTGCATTCCTTTGCAGTGCATATGATGAGGAGAATATCGGAACAGAAGAGAAACCGGATATGAGAACTGTACTTCATTTCCATCCGGCACTGGCTCCGGTTAAGATCGGTGTGCTCCCACTTTCCAAGAAACTGAACAAAGGCGCAGAGAAAGTATTTGCAGAGTTATCCAAGTACTACAACTGTGAGTTCGATGATCGTGGAAATATCGGAAAACGTTACCGTCGTCAGGACGAGATCGGTACTCCGTTCTGCGTAACATACGACTTCGATTCCGAGGAAGACGGAGCTGTTACAGTACGTGACCGTGACACAATGGAACAGGAAAGAGTTAAGATTGAAGATCTGAAAGCATACTTCGAGAAGAAATTCGAGTGGTAAGATAAGTGAGAAGAGCCCGGACTGTAGTTCACAGGTAAGCTTGTGGATTTAGTTTGGGCTGTTTCTTTATAGATTTTTTGAAATAGCATGGAAGATAGAACGTTGCTGGTCGCACATCGTGTGAACAGTAACGATAGAACAGGAGGAGAACGACATGGACAGAAAAAATGCATGGACAACTTACAGTAGGGAAGAGTTGGACAGATTAGAACAGGTGAATACAGAATACAAGAGCTGTCTCGATGCCGGAAAGACAGAGCGCGAGTGTGTTACACTGGCAGTTGAAAAGGCAAAAGCAGAGGGATATAAGGATATCAGAGATGTCATTAAAAACGGTGGAGAAGTGAAAGCCGGAGATAAACTGTATGCAGTATGTATGAACAAAACAATTGCGCTGTTTCATATGGGTACAAAACCGTTGACAGAAGGTATGAATATTCTTGGAGCTCATATTGATTCTCCACGCATTGACGTAAAACAGAATCCATTGTATGAGAATGAAGAGTTTGCTTATCTTGATACACATTATTATGGTGGAATCAAGAAATATCAGTGGGTGACACTTCCACTTGCACTTCATGGAGTGATCGCAAAGAAAGATGGCACAACTGTTCAGGTGAGCATCGGTGAGAAAGAAGATGATCCGGTCTTTGTTATCACAGATCTGTTGATCCATCTCGCATCGAAACAGATGGAGAAAAAGGCTGCAACGGTTGTGGAAGGGGAAAAACTTGACCTTCTGATCGGAAGCCGTCCGATTGAGCAGGATGAGACATTAGAAGAGAAAGAAAAAGAGGCTGTAAAAGCAAATGTAATCAATCTTTTGAAACAATATTATGACATGGAAGAAGAAGATTTTCTCTCAGCAGAGCTTGAAATTGTTCCGGCAGGAAAGGCTCGTGACTGTGGATTGGATCGCAGTATGGTGCTTGCTTACGGACAAGATGACCGTGTGTGTGCATTCACATCCCTTTTTGCAATGCTCGATGTGAAAGAAGTAGAGCATACAGCATGCTGCATTCTCGTAGATAAAGAAGAAATCGGAAGTGTCGGTGCAACAGGAATGCATTCCCGCTTCTTTGAAAATACAGTTGCAGAACTTCTAGCTTTGACAGAAGGGGAGTCTGACCTGAAAGTCAGAAGAGCACTGATGAACTCCAGAATGCTTTCTTCTGATGTGAGCGCAGCTTACGATCCGATGTATGCTGATGTGTTTGAAAAACGCAGTTCTGCATTCTTTGGAAAAGGACTCGTATTTAATAAATTTACGGGTGCCCGTGGAAAGAGCGGTTCCAATGACGCGAACGCAGAATATCTTGCGAAGATCAGAAATGCAATGGATGCACAGAGCGTTGCATACCAGTTTGCTGAACTTGGAAAGGTTGACGCCGGCGGTGGTGGAACAATTGCTTATATTATGGCAAATTATGGCATGGAAGTCATCGACAGCGGTGTCGCAGTGTTGAGTATGCATGCACCGTGGGAAGTGACAAGCAAGGCAGATGTATATGAAGCTTATAAGGGGTATAAAGCATTTATTGAAGAAATGAGATAAATGCCGAAAATTGTATATTAATCACAAAAAATAGTTGTTTCCAAGTTCTTATAAAGCTTGGACAACTATTTTTTTTGTGCATGTTGTACATTGTATGAGGATTTATGCAAATATGCAAAATGACAGCATAATAGACAATGTGTTTACAAATCCTGAAGAATAGGTTAACCCGTATGAAAAGTATACAAAAAGTATTTGTAAAAATTGTATATAATTACGGACAAAAGACTTGACTCATAAGTATAAAACCATTAAAATATTATATGCGAAATAAAATTATTTTATTTGTAAAAATTATTTTAGGAGGTCATTGATCATGGCAAAATGGGTTTATATGTTCACTGAAGGTAACGCAGATATGAGAAACCTTCTCGGTGGAAAAGGCGCAAACCTGGCAGAGATGACAAATCTGGGTCTTCCTGTACCACAGGGATTCACAGTAACAACAGAGGCTTGTACACAGTATTATGAGGATGGCAGACAGATCAACGATGAGATTATGGCTCAGATCATGGAAGCTATCGATAAGATGGAAGGAATTACAGGTAAGAAATTCGGAGATAAAGAGAACCCGCTTCTCGTTTCCGTACGTTCAGGAGCTAGAGCTTCTATGCCTGGTATGATGGATACAATTCTTAACCTTGGACTTAACGAAGAGGTTGTTGAAACACTGGCAAATGCTTCAGGCAACCCACGTTGGGCTTGGGACTGCTACAGAAGATTCATCCAGATGTTCTCTGATGTAGTTATGGAAGTTGGTAAGAAATACTTCGAAGAACTGATTGACAAGATGAAAGAAGAGAAGGGTGTTAAACTTGACGTAGAGCTTGACGCTGATGATCTTAAGAAACTTGCAGAGCAGTTTAAAGCTGAGTACAAAGAGAAGATCGGTGAGGACTTCCCTACAGATCCTAAGGTTCAGCTTATGGAAGCTGTTAAGGCTGTATTCCGTTCATGGGATAACCCGAGAGCTAACGTATACCGCCGTGACAATGACATCCCTTATTCATGGGGAACAGCTGTTAACGTTCAGATGATGGCATTTGGTAACATGGGAGATGACTGTGGTACAGGTGTTGCATTTACACGTGACCCAGCTACAGGAGAGAACGGTCTGTTCGGAGAGTTCCTGACAAACGCTCAGGGCGAGGACGTTGTTGCCGGTGTTCGTACACCAATGCACATTTCCGAGATGGAGCAGAAGTTCCCAGAAGCATTTACACAGTTCAAAGAAGTTTGCAACACTTTGGAGAAACACTACAGAGATATGCAGGACATGGAGTTCACTGTAGAGCACGGTAAACTGTACATGCTTCAGACACGTAATGGTAAGAGAACAGCTCAGGCTGCTCTTAAGATCGCTTGTGATCTTGTAGATGAAGGAATGAGAACAGAGGAAGAGGCTGTTGCAATGATCGACCCTCGTAACCTCGATACTCTGCTTCACCCACAGTTCGACGCTGCAGCACTGAAAGCTGCTACACCAATGGCTAAAGCACTTGGAGCATCTCCAGGAGCTGCTTGTGGTAAAGTCGTATTCACAGCTGATGACGCTGTAGAGTGGGCTGCAAGAGGAGAGAAAGTTATCCTTGTTCGTCTTGAGACATCACCAGAAGATATCACAGGTATGAAGTCTGCTCAGGGTATCCTGACAGTTCGTGGTGGTATGACATCTCACGCAGCTGTAGTTGCTCGTGGAATGGGAACATGCTGCGTATCTGGTTGTGGTGACATCACAATGGACGAAGCTAATAAGAAATTCACACTTGGTGGAAAAGAATTCCACGAGGGAGATGCAATCTCACTTGATGGATCCACAGGTGCTATCTATGACGGAATCATCCCGACTGTAGACGCTACAATCGCTGGTGAGTTCGGAAGAATCATGGGATGGGCTGACAAGTACAGAACTATGAAAGTTCGTACAAACGCTGATACACCGGCTGACGCTAAGAAAGCTCGTGAGCTTGGTGCAGAAGGTATCGGACTTTGCCGTACAGAGCATATGTTCTTCGAAGGCAACAGAATCGACGCATTCCGTGAGATGATCTGTGCAGAGACAGTTGAAGAAAGAGAAGCAGCACTTGCTAAGATTCTTCCAGAGCAGCAGGGAGACTTCGAGAAACTTTATGAAGCTCTTGAAGGTAACCCGGTTACAATTCGTTTCCTTGACCCACCGCTTCATGAGTTCGTTCCTACAGAGGAAGAGGACATCAAGAAACTGGCTGACGCTCAGGGCAAAACAGTTGACCAGATCAAAGCTATTATCGACAGCCTGCACGAGTTCAACCCAATGATGGGACACCGTGGATGCCGTCTTGCAGTTACATATCCAGAGATTGCTAAGATGCAGACAAGCGCTGTTATCCGTGCAGCAATCAATGTAAAGAAAGCTCATCCGGATTGGAACGTTAAACCAGAGATCATGATCCCACTCGTTGGAGATGTCAAAGAGCTCAAATACGTTAAGAAATTCGTTGTAGAGACAGCTGACGCTGAGATCGCAGCAGCTGGAAGCGACCTTGAGTACGAGGTTGGTACAATGATCGAGATCCCAAGAGCTGCTCTTACAGCTGACGATATCGCAAAAGAAGCTGACTTCTTCTGCTTCGGAACAAACGACCTTACACAGATGACATACGGATTCTCCCGTGATGACGCTGGTAAGTTCCTCGATGCTTATTATGATGCTAAGATCTTCGAGAACGATCCATTCGCTAAACTCGACCAGACAGGTGTTGGTAAGCTTATGAAGATGGCTATCGAACTCGGAAAACCGGTTAACCCAAGCCTGCATGTAGGTATCTGTGGAGAGCACGGTGGAGATCCAAGCTCTGTAGAGTTCTGCGACAGCATCGGACTTGACTATGTATCTTGCTCACCATTCCGTGTACCGATCGCTCGTCTTGCAGCAGCACAGGCAGCAATTGCTAAGAAGAACGCTTAATTATAGTTGTTAGTAGATTATACATAGAAGCTTCTTTGGAAGTACACTGACAAGTGAATTATAAAAAATAGAATCTCCCCTCATATCTGATGGAATCAATTAGATCCCATTCAGTGTGAGGGGAGATTTTTTAATATATTAGGAAAGTCCTTTCCTAATATATTAAAAACGCTCCGCTTAGGATGCGCACTGCGGCGTACAAGGTAGGTGTCGCAAGCGACCGCCGCAGGCGCAAGAATGTGCCGAGGCACATTCTTTGTTAACTTTATATCGGGAAAATGTTATTCAAGAAATTTCTTTTACACGAAAGAGGTACAATCTATGAGATAATATAAAGAAAATTGCAAAAAAAATATTTTTTTAAAATTAAGGGGATATTTTCATTTTAAATCCGTCTAATCTATGTAAATAAAAGCTGGCTGGCAAAAAGGGGGTAACAAATTGACGAAGGAGGCACTTGGAGAATTGATTCTTTCATCAGAGCGACAATTGTATGCAACAGCAAGAACAATTTTGTCAGATGACCAGGATTGTGCTGATGCAATACAAGAATCGATTGTGAAAGCATTTTCTAAAATAGATACACTAAAAAAAGATCGCTATGCAAAGACCTGGTTGATGCGGATATTGTTCAATGAATGTTATAACATTGCAAGGCGTATCAATGTCAATGAACCTTTGGACGAAGAATATGCAGAAAATAGGAAGCAACCTAAAGAAAATCGGGATTACAGTGAATTGTATAGGGCTGTAAACGAACTGAAAGAAGAACTGCGGATTCCGGTGATCCTTTATTATATGGAGGAGTTCAATATAAGAGAGATTGCTCAGATTCTTGAGATATCCGAAGGTGCTGTACAAAAGAGACTTGTAAGGGCGCGGAAAACGCTGAAAAAGAAGATTCAATTGGAGGAGATTTTTATATGAGATTAGACGAATTGAAAAATGATTTTCCAGATATTCCGGATTTTATTCACGATATGATTCAAGAAGAAGTAGAAAAACAAGTAAATTCATCAAACATTACGCCAATACAGAGAAAAAGCAAGTTTAACCGAAGCATAAGCAGGGTAGCGGCTGCGGCAGCTGTGTGCATTATTGCAACATCAACCGTTGCTTATGCAGGAACAAAGCTTTATCATATGTATCTTGAAAAACAAGGAAACTACGGTACTTTAACAAGTATAAAATCAGATGAAAATTCTGAAGATGTAAAACTTCCGGAAGAGATTCACAAAATCTCTGTTACATCAAACTATATTCCGAAGGGGATGGAATGGACGGACGAAGAAAACCAGTTAGGTTTAGTCTATAAAGATGCACCTGATACAGAAGGGATAGCCATTCGTACGGCTTTGATGGATGAGAAGAGTATGGATAAATCATTGTTGGATAGAAATGTTATAGAAAGTGAAAACCATGTTTTTGGATCCTATGATGGAATTTATCTCAAATACAATATAACAGAGGGAGAAAACTCATTTGATCAAAGAATTTATCTTCTGTGTCCGGAAGAATATCGTGTTTTGACACTCTATATTGGAAATACGATTTCAAAAGAAGAAGCATATAAGTTTGCGGAAAATATTGTGATTACGGAAGAGGACGAAATGATCAAAACTGCTGACATGACTGCCTGGAGTGATATTATTGATCCGACAGTTTATGCAGATAAGAAATCTTTAGTAAATGGCCAGTTACCGGTTCATCAAATTGGAGAAACTTTTAATTTAGAATCTCATGCTGAAGATAATAATGGAAATTACATAAATACAGATAAGGTGACAGTTCGTGTAGATAAAATAAAGGTCGCAGATGATTTACAGATTTTAGACAATGATAAAATTCCGGATGCCTGGAAGACGGCAGTTGATGCAAATGGAAAATTAGTACAGAATCATTTATCCTATATGAAAAAGGGGGATGGTGTAAACAATCTGGATTCAGTTGTGAGAGAAGAAAACATGAATCAGAAATTACTGTTTACGACGGTCACATACACAAATACATCGGAGGAAGAACTTAATCATATGATCTACATGGGCACACTGATTGCTCTTTCGAAGCAGGATGATGGAACATATACTATTTACATGCCTGGTACAGAAGCTGGTACGGATTATGATTATTATATAAGCGACGGTGTTGCAAAAACAGCTGAAATGACCTATTGCAGTGTACAAGATGACTATGGTAAAGGAAAGAATTATATTCCATCGTTAAAGCCTGGTGAGAGTGTTCAAGTCAATATGGCATGGATCGTCAATGAAAAAGATCTTGAAAATTTGTATTTAAATTTGAATGATACAGGAGGTTGTTATGAAATAAGTGAAAGAATGTGTCATACGGGAGTCGTTTATGTCGGGAAGGAATGACGGAAGGAGATATTTGTGAAGAAGAAAATAATAACTTGTGCGGGTGTTTCTCTTGTCATTATACTCGTGTTACTATCTGTTAATTTCTTACAAAGCGGAACAGGTAGCATAAGTAAGGAGAATATAGAAAAAGAAAATGAATTTAAAAAAAGTCTTGATGTGGTAGCCCAAAAAGAGGAGCCAGATGAAGTATCTAAAGAATTTGCAAACAAACTCGGAGTCGATGAAAAAAATATAGTTTCAACAGGAAATACGATAAAAAGCACTTATTATAGTTTCACAGTTTTATCATGGACAAAAGGAAAGGAGTATCCGGGGTATGCACTTCCGGAAGGGAAAAATCTTGCAGATTATCCGGGAGCAGTGTTAGATGAACAAGGAAATATTACAAATGATTTTTCTTACGTTGTAGTCAATCTTTCTGTAAAAAATCAAAGTAGTAAAACGATAGAAAACGATCTTATCTGGGGTTATATTCGACTGAGGTTTCTTTCGGCACCATCAAAGTACAGTGACTATATAGGCGAAGTAACTTATTTGGGGGAGGAAAAACCGCGAATATTGAATCATAATTATTATGCTGAAACTTTTGCACCAGAGGAAGAAAAAGTAATGCCGATGATTTTTGTTGTAAATGATGCATTGTTAGACTCAGAAGCAATGTATTTGGAAATTAATCCGACCGGAGCTGTCATTGATAATCCAGATTACGATATCCGGCGCTATATTGTACTGAATTGATGACGTAAAGGTGGTCTTTCCAACAAAATAGCATCCCCTTTCTCTTCCCTTTGAAAATATAATTTAAGAAAGAGGGAAAAGCATGAAACAGATTTTTAAGACAGAGATGAAACGGGCAATGAGCGGAAAGGGGATGGTATTATCCATGCTGATAGGAACTGTGCTTGGAATTGCACATGTAATCCGGGAAATAATCCCCGCCTATCGAGCTAATCTGACGAATTTCTATAACGAATTCCCAATTCTGTCGCCACATAGTGCTGTGGAAACATGGATGGCTGGAAGTCCGTCGAATTTGGAAGGGTTTATATTCTTCTTAATTCTTCCGATCCTTGCAAGCCTTCCATTTGGAACTTCTTATTTTGAGGACTGCAAAGAAGGAGTAATAAAAAATATTTATATGAGAACAAAGAGAGAAGATTATCTCAAAGCAAAATATGCTGCTGCTTTTCTAAGTGGGGGAATTGCAGTTCTTGTTCCATTGATTTTCAATTTAATGTGCAGTTTGGTTCTTCTGCCAAACTTAGCACCGCTTTCAACAATGGGAGATAATATACTTACACCGTTGATGCTGTTTTATAAGATTTTCTTTACGCATCCTATGATATATACAATGTTTTTTCTGGTACTTCAATTTCTGATGGCAGGAATTTGGGCTTGTGTTTGTTTGTCTGTAAGTTTTTTGTCAGATTATAAAATTGTTGTATTGATCTTTCCGTTTTTTGTACAGCTGATTCTGCATGTTATCTGTACAATTACAAATCATATTGACTATTCCAGTGTATATTGGGTTCAGCCGGGACATGGAATCGTCGCATGGTGGATTCCAGTGGTTTCAATGGGGATTGGAATTCCAGTAACGTTCTTTGTATTTATGAAAAAAGGGGCGAAGGAAGATGTATTCTAAATCAAAACAGACATTTTATCATGTGAGAGATTCTTTGATAAAACATAGATGGCTTCTGACAGCTGAACTGATCTGGATGATAGTTTGTTCTTTTTGGACAGTGTCCGAGCAGGAGAAGATGTATCAGTTTTATAATCTTTCGGCCAGTACGATAGACTATGTTATTGCACAGCAGGGAGCACTTTATAGTGGATTGACCATATTTCCGTTTGTACTTTTTTTCGTAATCAGATGCAAACAGGACAGTCTGAACATTCAATATATCTTACGGTATCAATCGAGAAAAAGAATGTTTCAGCAACAACTGAAGGAGAGTCTAGTATATGCTGCTGGGATTTCTTTTATAATTATCCTAATGGCTACATTTACTGGCTGGATCTTTAGCAGAAATCTGATCAATTGGGATACTATGGAAAGTGTTTATTTTGGTCAGACAGGAAACGTTGTAAAGTCCCATTTTTTATCCGTGGCCGTCGTTATCTGGTTGATGTATGTTTTAAAACTGATCTTACTTTTTGTAATGGTAGATATTTTTTTGTGGTATCCAAAGACTCTGTTTTTTATTTGGATTGTTCTTTTGGTTCCAATCGGAATAGAGGCACTTCACTATGGAAAGATCTATTTTAGCCTGTTCGCAGTCTGGCAGACATCATGGAATACGCCTGGTAAGTGGTTAGGAATTATTCTGATTGGAATTGTCGTTTTCTTCATTGAGAAACTGATAGGGGAAAAGATGATTGAGCGGAGAGATATCTGGAGATAGGAGATGAGGCCATGTGGAAAGTTGACTTGAAAATATTTTTTAAAGAAAGCTGGAAAAAGTATGGCTTTGTATTTTTGCTGGTTCTCGTGCAGTGTGTAGGTTTTCGTAATCTGATCCAACAATATAATACTGTGAATGGACAGGAGTGGAAACTTCACTTTTGGGATTATGTAATCTGCTTTTTTCAGGGGACAGTTCCTTATACACAATCGGAAGGAAAAGAGACTTTTAATATTCCACCGTACTGGTCCTTGTATTTGATTTATTTTGTTTTACTGATCGGAAAACTGACAGGACAGCTCTCAAAAAAATACGAACAGCAAATGCTCTTACGACTGAAAAACAGAAAACAGTGGTGGATGGAAAGTCATTTGAAAATTTGGCTGGAATGTATGGGATATCTGGCAGTGACAGCAATAGCATTTCTTGTTTTTTCTTTTTGTACGAAGAGTGCTGTAGAAGGGATAAATTTAGAGTTACTAAAGGATTATCTGGGACTGGAAATCAACAAAAATAATTTCCGTATTTTTTCAATGGTTCTTGTATTTTTTGTGGCATTGCTGGCACTTACTTATATTCAGTATATTGTATCGTTAGCAATCAATGCAGTAACTGGAATTTTGGTTTCTATTGTTATTTTAGTTTCAAGTGTATATCAGATCCATCCGTTTTTAATAGGAAATTATTTTATGTGTATACGTCAGATGATGTTTGCTATGGATGATGTTGGATTTCTGACACAAGGAGCAGTTAGTGGAGGAATTATTTTCTTTATGGCTGTAATTGGATATCAAATTTTAAAAAGAAAAGATCTGTTTTAAAGAAAGAAGGGGAAATATGTATCTTGAACTTACAGATATCAGTAAAAAAATTGGAGCAGATGAGGTCCTCAGCGGAATTACACTTTCTATGGAAAAAGGAAAGGTTTATGGACTGCAAGGGAAAAACGGTTGTGGAAAATCTATGCTTATGCGAGTAATCTGTGGATTAGTACTTCCAACTGTGGGGGAAGTAAAGATTGATGGAAAAATTCTTGGAAAAGAGTTTTCATTTCCACCAAGTGTGGGTGTGTTTATTGAAAAACCAGGCTTTTTAGATTCTTACAGTGGATTTCAAAATCTAATGATGCTTGCGTCAATTAAAGGACAAATCAGTGGGGCAGAGGTGAAAGATGTTATAAAGAGAGTGGGGCTACAGGATGTAAGGTACAAAAAATATCGGAAATATTCTCTTGGAATGAAACAGAAACTAGGGATTGCGGCTGCAATTATGGAAAAACCAGAACTGATTATCTTAGATGAACCTTCGAATGCATTAGATGAAAAGAGCGAAGAAATATTATGGCAGATTGTCAGTGAAGAAAAGGAACGAGGAGCATTAATTCTTATATCCTGTCATACAACGGAGACTTTAGAAAAGGTTTCAGATGAAATTTTTAGAATGGATATGGGACAAATAAAAGAGCATATGACAGTATAGGTGAGTGTATGAGAAAAAAGATCATCATCATTATGACGGCAATTGTATTATTTGGTGGATTTATAGCCGGGTATCGAAATATAAATCAAAAATATCCGGCAAGAAAAGTTGAGACAGCAGAAAAGGGAGAATCTCTTGAATTTCTGGATGGAGTTAAAATCTCAGCGAGTGGAGTAAAATGGCTGTCCACAGAAGAACAGGCAGCAATTTATGAGAATAGTGGGATAGATACGAGTAAAGTGAATTATGATACAAAAATTATAGAAGTGAATGTATGTCTGAAGAACACAACGGAGGAAGAAAAAGAAGTGCCAATCACTTATCTGTCGTTAGAAACAACAGGCGTTGGAACAGCAATTTCTCGGGAACTTCTAATGGGAAATTCAGAACATTATAGTTCTATGGTAGAAAAATTAGAACCAGGAGAAGAGAAAGTAGTTACGTATCCATATGAAATATGTTCCATATGGTTTCATAAAAAAGACTGGAAGAATATAGAGATGAGAAGTTTTTGGATGACATTTGCTTCGTATCCTGATAAAATTGTTTTATATTTATAAATGAGGAACAAGTTAAAGAATGCCGAAACCGTTCCCCGAAAACAGCAAAAATGCACAGCAAGTCAATGGAGTGAGGAGAAACTTAATGAAGAAAAAAATAATATATGTCTTATGCATTTTAGGTGTGCTTTTGGTGTTATTAGGACTGAAAAAAAGAAATGACACAATGTATTCTTCGGGGGTATACCATCTTAACAGAAGCGGGATTGTAGAATCTATAGAGAATAACAATATAGTTGTTCGTTTGGATAAATTGAATGAACAAGATGAGGATTTTAAAAATGTCGATACACTGCAGTTAGATTGTAGAAATTGTGGTTATGAATTAGAAAATCTAAAGGAAGGTAAAAAAATTATATTTTACTATTTCCCATATAATGCAGACGTTCGACCACTTAAAGTCGAGAATATCTATGTGATAAATGAAAAAGAGTCTAATATTGATTTGACGAAGAAAGCCGGACAATTATTGGATCCCTATCGAGATAAAACAGATGAGTCTATTTACGCAAGAGGTAAATCCGGTGGTGTTATTACTACAAAGGATATTGAACAAGCTACTGAATTTTACATTTTAGCAGGGTATGAACAGTCAGACGCTGAAGATAAGGCAGTAGAATATATGTTACAACGCGATGCAACTTATCAAAGAGCTATTGCAGTGGGATATTCTGTGTCTGATGATGAAATCAATGATTATTTAGATGATTTAAAAGTTACAATAAATGATTCGATTAATAGTGAGGAGGCTCAGGCTCTTATAAGTCAATTTGGTTCGGAAGAAGGATATTGGCAGCATGAATTTGAAGTTTATAAGATAAATTTACCAATTGAAAAATATTTAGAATCATTAAAACAAGAATATTTGAAGAATAGTATTTCTACACGATCAAATAATCAAGAAGCAGAAGAAACAATAGAAAATTATAATCGTTATATTGAAGAAGTTCAATCAGAGTTGGTTAAACAAGAGCAATATGAAATATTTGAATGATCAATAAATGTCACCAATATAAAAAGCGTGAAGGAAGGGATTTTTTTGTTAAAAAAGAATAATGAACTGAGGAAAGGTGGATATCTAAAAAGTTTTCATAAGGATATTATGAAAGTTGTTTTTTTTGTATGTATTTTATTTCTATTATTTTTTATTATACATACAAAACTTCAAAAATCTATAGAATTACAAGTTCTTGAAGTTCACGATACCTATCTGATCCTTCAAGATTTAAAGTATTCTAATGACTATAGGGTACATTTGGTTGGAAAAGAATCTACGGATTTTAATGTCGGGGACTTGGTTATAGTGACATACAATGGCGCTGTAGAGGATACATCACCTGCTTCTTTAGGTGGTGTCACGGAAATTAAACCTTTAAAAAAATAAAAGGAGACTGTCATGAAAAAATATGCAGAATCGAAAGGATTCTTTGATTTTAAAGCAGAAAGGGAATTATATTCCATTGTTAAAGCATGGTGAGAGTGTTCAAGTCAACGAAGAGAGAGGATATTGTTGCCCGAGAACTGCAAAAACAGGAAATCTATACAGAAAAAGAACCGACAATTGTTTTGAATAACAATTCTGGGTTCTTTTTTAGAAAGCGATTTAGTTTCACATTATTATTTGATATTTTTTTCTATATTCAGACGGGGAAAGCCCGCTTTGTTTCTTGAAAATACGGCTAAAATATAGTGGGTTTTCATATCCGATCGCTCGAGAAATTTCCGATATATTAAAAGAAGTATTTTCCAATAAATTTTTTGCATTAGAGATCCGCAAGAATAAAAGGTACTGGGTAGGAGTAGTGCCCGTATATTGTTTAAAACTTTGGATAAACCAACTGATACTGAAATTATGGGAATGTGCATATTCATCAATGTTTATTGGTGAATTGTAATTTTGTGAAAAATACTGGACAGCCTGTTCCATTTCCTGCATTGTCAGTAAATTGCTTTTTCGTGGCTTTTCACTGGAAAGCCGGTGCGTCAGAATTAAGAGCTCCATTAAATAATAAACACAAAGTTCTTCGTACTCACTTTTGCAAAAACGTAATTCATTTATAATAGATGTAAAAATTCGTTTATATTCAAGAGAAGTACCGGTATAAATTATATGCGTATCATCAGAAATACCATGCTGTCTCAAAATATTCGTTACATTATTCCCAGTAAAATGAACCCAGTAAACTTCAGTTTGGTCTACACCATAATAGTAGTAGCGTTGCTCTTCTTTGGGGCGGTAGATCACCATATTTCCGGCATTTACAATTTCTTTCTTACCATGAAAATAAAATTCTCCTTTTCCTGAGGCAATATAAATAAGTTGGAAATCTAATCTTCCCCGAGGACGGTGTGTTGGTAACTTTTCGACGGTTTTCAGACGATATGTGCCGCAGCTTCCAACAAAAAGCGGAGATTTTTTATCTTTAAAATCTCTGCGGTTTTTATGCCAGTAAGCAGAATTAATATACATGTGAAATCACCTTTCATTTCTAAATGGATCGGAAATATTCAGATCTTGATTAATCTACAGTATATCACTTTAGACATATTCTGTCATACAGATTCATGAAAAAATATAGTTGCTGTAAATATGCACAAAATTGAAAGTGGAAAATTGTGAATAATTACAAAAGATACAAAGAAAGAACAGAACAACTGAAAAAAGTGTGGCATTTTGTGTATATATCGTATAATTCAGTTTATGTCTTTTTGTAAAAAACCAGAATATAATGAAACAGTGCTGTAGATAAACCAAATGATAAAATCTACAAATGGGACAAATTTAGTTATAGGTATCCACTGGGGTGGAAGAAGGGAGCAAATGTACGATTATGGAAGAGAAAAAATACCTTAAATGGTATAACAAGGTAGGTTATGGTTCGGGAGATCTGGCAGGAAATGTTGTGTATGCATTCTTGTCATCATTCGTAATGCTGTATTTGACAAATACAGTAGGTTTAAATCCGGGTATTATCGGAACGTTGATCATGGTATCAAAGTTATTTGACGGAATCAGCGACATGTTCTTTGGAACTATGATTGACAAAACAAAAAGCAAACTGGGAAAAGCAAGACCGTGGATGCTCTATGCGTATATAGGTTGTGCGGTAACACTTGTAGCAAACTTTGCAATACCGGATAGTCTTGGAACAACAGCTCAGTACGCATGGTTCTTTGTTGCATATACACTGTTAAATGCAGTATTCTTTACTGCAAATAATATTGCATATGCATCATTGGTTACATTTTGTACAAAAAACAGCAGAGAACGTGTAGAGATGGGATCATGGCGTTTTATCTTTGCATTTTCAACAAGCTTACTGATTCAATCTGTTACAGTTCAGTTTGTAAGAGCAGCAGGCGGTGGAGCAACTGCCTGGAGAACGGTTGCTGTAGTATATGCTATCATTGGATTGATCGTAAATACAATTTCCGTATTTTCAATCAAGGAGCTTCCGGAAGAAGAATTAAAAGCAGGTAAAGATCATACAGAAGAAAAGTATGGTCTGGTAGAGGCAGCAAAACTTTTATTTTCCAATAAATATTATCTTATGATCTGTGCTACTTATATTTGTCAGCAGATTTATTCAGCTATGTTAAATATGGGAATTTATTACATGATTTACATACTGAAAAATGAAGATTTATATTCTGTATTTTCATGGGCAATCAATATTCCTGTCATCATTGCAATGTGTATCACACCTATGCTGGTAGAAAAGATGAAAGGTTTATATAGAATGAATCTTTCTGGTTATATTCTCGGAACAGCAGGACGTGTCGGAGTGATTTTTGCCGGTTATATGGGCAGCGTTCCACTTATGCTTGCATTCACAGCGGTTGCAGCACTTGGAATGGCACCATGGCAGGGGGATATGGGAGCTGTAGTTGCAAGCTGTTCAGAATATACATACCTTACAAAACATAAACACATTGACGGAACAATGTATTCTTGTACTTCCTTTGGTACAAAAATCGGAGGAGGAATCGGAGTTGCTCTTTGTGGATGGTTACTTGATGCAAGTGGATTTGTGAAAGAAGCAACAATCCAGCCAGAATCCTGCCTGAACATGTTGCATGTTATGTATTTGTGGATTCCGATGGTATTGTCATTGATCATTACATTTATCATGTCAAGAATGAATGTAGAAGATGCGAACAAAAAGCTTAGAAAACAGTTGGAGGAGTGTTAAAATGGAATACAAGGGTATGAAAGAGGACGAACGTTTCATTTCAGTTACACCAAGCAAAAGACAGATTGCCTATCAGAATATGGAGTATTTTTGCTTCATTCATTTTACAGTAAATACTTTTACAGGAAGTGAGTGGGGATTAGGCGATGAACCGGAATCTATCTTCAATCCTGAAGAGCTAGATGCTCGTCAGTGGGCAAAGACAGCTGCTGAAGGTGGAATGAAGGGATTAATATTGACTTGTAAACATCATGATGGCTTTTGCTTATGGCCAAGCAAGTATACAGAACATAGTATTAAAAATTCACCTTATAAGAACGGAAAAGGTGATATCGTTCGTGAAACAGCAGAGGCATGTAAAGAATATGGTCTGAAGTTTGGAGTCTATCTCTCACCATGGGACAGAAATAATGAATCTTATGGAAAAGGCAAAGAATACGATGACTACTATGTGAATCAGCTTACAGAGCTTCTGACAAATTACGGTGACATATTTGTAATCTGGCTTGACGGAGCATGTGGCGAAGGCAGCAATGGAAAGAAACAGGTTTATGACTGGCAGAGGTATTATGAAGTGATGCGTAAACTCCAGCCAAACGCTGTGATCTCAATTTCAGGTCCGGATATCCGCTGGTGTGGAAACGAAGCTGGACAGGTACGTCCAAGTGAGTGGAGTGTCGTTGCAGCAGATATGACAGATCCGGCGATTACAGCACAGCTCAGCCAGCAGGAAGATAATGAAGAGTTCAGAAACCGTCCGTTAGATGAAACACAGGCAGATCTCGGAAGCCGTGAATGCCTGCGTAATGAAGAAAAATTAGCATATTATCCGGCAGAAACAGATGTTTCTATCCGTCCGGGCTGGTTCTATCATGAGGAAGAAGATGATCAGGTTCGTTCATTCGAAAACCTGAAAGAGATTTATTTATCTTCAGTTGGTGGAAATACAACACTTCTGTTGAATCTTCCTCCGATGAAAAATGGAAGACTTCATCAGACAGATGTTAATAATGTAAAAATGCTTGGAGATTTTATAAGAAGCACTTTTAAAGATAATCTGGCAGATATCGCTGAAATCACAACAACTCCGGAACAGGATGCGGAAGGTAAAAATGCAGATCTTTTAAGAGTAGATGATTATGAGAATGTGTTCAGAAATAAAGCCGGGGACAGAGAATTGACAATTCATCTGCAGTGGACAGAGAAAAAGAAATTATCTTATCTGGTATTAAAAGAGGCAATTCCTTTCAGCCAGCGAGTGGAGAAGTTTTCTGTATGGTATGCGGCAGAAGATGGAAAAAAAGAGAAAATAGTGGATGCTACCACAATTGGTTATAAGAAGATCATCGATTTGCAGGGCGTAGAAACAGATGCAATTGAAATTCGTATTGAAGATTCAAGAGTTGCTCCTGTAATCTCATTTGTAGGTGTATACTAAAATAGAACAAGAAAATTTTAACGAACGAATCCCAAAAATCTTTTTTGGGGATTTGTTTGGAAAGGAAGGAAAAATATGAATGCTGATATGAAATGGTTGGATAATCCGGAAGTATTTCGTGTGAATCAGTTGGAAGCACACAGTGATCATTGTTATTATTTGGATTATTCGGACATGAAAAAAGAGAAAAACCCATTATTTCAGTCATTAAACGGACAGTGGGAGTTTTCTTATAGTAAAAATGTAAAAAGCAGACCGGTTAATTTTTATGAGGAAACATTTGATGCATCAGGATTCGATAAAATTATGGTTCCGGGACATATTGAACTGGCTGGATATGATAAGATCCGCTACATTAACACCATGTATCCGTGGGAAGGAAAAGAGTACCACAGAGGAGCTTACAGCATGGAGGCGACCGGAGCAGAAAAAGGAATGTTTTCAGAAGCAGAGTACAATCCGGTAGGTTCCTACATCAAATACTTTGACCTGGATAAGAGCATGTGTGGGAAAAGAATCCATATTTGTTTTGAAGGTGTAGAAGAAGCGATGTATCTGTGGTTGAATGGTCAGTTCGTAGGCTATGCAGAAGATAGTTTTACGCCTTCTGAGTTTGACCTGACACCTTATATAAAAGAAAAGGGAAATGTGCTGGCAGTTCAGGTTCATAAGATGAGCACAGCAGCATTTTTAGAGGATCAGGACTTTTTCCGCTTTTTTGGAATCTTTAGAAATGTTACTTTGAAAGCGATACCGGATGTACATATGGATGATGTATGGTTTCAACCTGTGTTGAATCAGGATAATGTGAGTGGAAGTGTATCTGTCAGAATGAAAGTATCTGCACCGGATGCTCAGAATATAACCGCTGATTTTATTTTAAAAGACAGGGAAGAAAATCTGGTAGCAGAAAAATCTGTACAGTTAAAGAAAGAAAATGACCATTTAGATGGTACAATCTGTATTGATTTAGAAACTGTTAGACTGTGGGATAATCATGATCCTTATTTATATCATGCGTATGTAGAACTTAAAGCAGAAGATGGAAGTTTAGTAGAAGTAATTCCTTACGATATTGGTTTCAGAAGAATTGAGATTATTGATAAGGTTATTTATTTAAATGGAAAACGCCTGGTTATTACAGGAGTAAACCGTCATGAGTGGAATCCAAAAACAGGAAGATGCATTGGATTAGAAGATATGCGAGCAGATATCGCATGTATGCTCAGAAATAATATTAATTCGGTACGCACCTGTCATTATCCGGATCAGATACCGTGGTATTATATGTGCGACAATGCAGGAATTTATGTGATGGCAGAAACGAATCTGGAAAGTCATGGATCCTTCCAGAAATTAGGGGCGATCGAACCATCCTGCAATGTGCCGGGATCTTTCCCACAGTGGAAAGAGGCTGTACTTGATCGTGCAAGAAATAATTTTGAAATATTTAAAAACCATACATCCGTTTTATTCTGGTCTTTAGGAAATGAATCTTATGCGGGTGATGACATTGAAGCAATGAACGTTTATTTTGCTGAAAAGGAAGATGGAAGATTAGTTCATTATGAAAGTTCTTATTACAATAGGGCATATGAGGATACGATTTCTGATTTGGAAACAAGAATGTATGCAAAGCCGGAGGATGTAGAGGAGTATTTGAATAACAATCCGAAGAAACCATATATTTTATGTGAATTTATGCATGACATGGGTAATTCCATGGGAGGTCTGGGATCTTATATGAAGCTGATTGATAAATATGATATGTATCATGGTGGATTCATATGGGATTTTATCGACCAGGCAATTCTCGTAAAGGATCAGGTGACAGGAAAAGAAGTTTTACGCTATGGCGGAGACTTTGATGATAAACCAGCGGACTATGAATTCTCGGCAAATGGAATCGTATTTGCTGACAGAAAAGAGAAACCGGCAATGCAGGAAGTGAGGTATTACTATGGCTTATATAGATAAATTAAGAGTGGTCTATGGTGACTATACACTTGGTGTACATGGTGAAGGATTTGATTATATTTTTTCTTATGCACAAGGCGGACTGGAATCTATCGTTAAAAACGGATATGAGTGGCTGTACCGTTGCCCAAAACCTACTTTCTGGAGAGCGCTGACAGACAACGACAGAGGAAGCAAGTTCCATATCAAAAGCGGAAGCTGGCTTTCATCAGATATGTTCATTGATTGCAAAGGAATACAAGTCATTATGGATGGAGAAGTGCAGAAACCATATGCACCGGACAATAACAGCTTCGGTGGTGATGTTTTTGCTGATGAGATCATTGTAAAATATACTTATGAGACAATATCCAATCCGTCAACAACGGTACTTGTGACATATACGGTTGTTGCATCCGGAAAAATCCAGGTGGATGTACAGTATAAAGGAGTAAAAGGACTTCCAGAGCTTCCGGTATTTGGAATGCGTTTTATCATGCCAACACTTGCAGATAAATATATCTATAAAGGATTATCAGGGGAGACATATCCGGATAGAAAAGCAGGTGCACAAAAAGGTGTTTATGAAGTGGCGGATTTGAGCCTGACACCTTATCTTGTCCCACAGGAATGTGGAATGAGAATGGATACAGAGTGGCTTGAAATTAGCAGACATACAAGTCTTGATAATAGTAGAACAGATCAGTCATCACAGACACTCCGTATTGAGAAGGAAGACAAGGAATTTGCTTTTTCATGCCTTCCATATACAGCATCTGAAATTGAAAATGCTCTGCATCATGAGGAATTACCGCCAGCAAGAAGAACTGTTTTATGTGTATACGGAGCAGTAAGAGGAGTCGGAGGTATCGACAGCTGGGGAAGTGATGTGGAAGACGAATACCATATCAGTGCGGAAGAAGACATCAGATATTCATTTACCATTTGTTAGAAAACAGAGGCACAGCAACAATTTTATTTGGGTCAATGAAGAGAAGGCGTGCAGTTATCCGAGAGTTGAAGAAATGCGAAACAAGTCAATGAATATAGTAGATGTAGAAACGTTTTCCTCAAAATAGCAAAATAGAATCTCCCTTCATATCTACTGGGTCCAATTAGATCCCATAAGATTTGAGAGGAGATTTTCTTGTTTAAATTACGTGCCAATATTTTGGATTTTCTTGTTACAAATACTATGGAAGAGTGTTACAAATCTGTTGACTTTGTACAGGAAAAATGTTATTTTAGATACTAACATCGTTGCTAGAAGCCCTGAACCTGGTTAGGAACTTGACTATATAGTGGAAAAGAGTTATTCAGGGGAGTAGTCTCACTATTAAAAACACTTGCATCTAGTCAGTAATTTGACTTTATATTAGAAAAGTGATATTTGGGGGAGTACTTGGAAGTTGTGTGGTGACTTGATTGGCAATAATTCTATTTAGGTCAATGGAAACAGGGGAAAGCATTACCTGAGAATTAAAGAAATGAAAAAATAAGTCAATGGAGAGAGGGCGTAACGTTACCCGAGAACTGCAAAACCACTAAGCGAGTCAATGAAAGGAGAGTGTGTCGTTACCTAAGAATCGTAGAAATAAAAAACAAGTCAAAAGAATCACGTAAAATTAATTGTAGAGCAACTTTTACAAGTGATTGAGATAACCGAAAAAACAGATTGAGACAGTCAAAAACAACTGAAGCAAATCAAAAACAGATCAAAGTAATCAAAGCAATCAAAGCAATCAGAACTAATTCAGTAACAAATCGAAAAGATAAAAATCAATTGAAACAATTTAAAAATCCCAAAATCTAAAAATAAAAACAATTCAATAATCAAAGAAAATTTGATGACATTTTTCTAAAAACAAATCTATCAATTTCTAATAAGGAGACACGTATGCAAGAATTAAGACATTTGCTTGTTCAGGAGCAAAAGCGTTTAGAAACTATTATAAATAAAGCAAGATCAGGTCTGGAATCAGCGCCGGAAGGACGTCTTCGAATTTCATGCGATAAAAGCAAGCCACGTTATTATCAGTATATGAGCGCAGATAATGAAACTTACATTCCAAAAGCGGAGATGGAACTGGCAAGGCTTCTGGCACAAAAGAATTATAATGAATCAGTGGTGAAAAAAGCAGAAGCAAGACTTAAGCAAATAAAGAAAATAACAAAAAATTATTCGGATGATGAAATAGAGAAAATCTACACATCAATGAACAAAGAAAGGCAAGCATTAGTAACTCCAGTAGAGTCAACATGGGATCAATTGCTTAAAATGTGGTATGAAGAAGAATATCAGGGAAAAGAATTCAAAGAAGGTACGCCACTGATTTTGACTGAAAAAGGAGAAAGAGTCAGATCTAAGTCTGAGAAAATACTTGCTGATTATTTTTATCGAAACAATATACCTTATAAATATGAGAAGCCACTCTATCTCAAAGGATATGGTATCGTATATCCAGATTTCACACTATTGTCGAAGAAAACTTATCAGGAAATTTATTGGGAACATGAAGGAATGATGGATAAACAAGATTATGCAAGAGCAGCAGTACGGAAAATAGAATTATATCAATTAAATAATATTTACCCCGGCGAGCAGTTAATAATGACATTCGAAACGGAACAAAGCCTGTTAAATTCAAGATTAATGGAAAAATTGACGGAAAAATATTTATGTTGATGTTATTTGGCGGATACGCCACACCGACGAAATGCGTAGCATTTTGGAGGTTGACTCTGACGCTGAACAGTTACGATTATTTTATATGAATGGAAAGATGCTATGCTGACGGAGATTCTGAAAATTCTTACTATGGTTATTGAGCTGATATAGCCTCAGGCAGGATTGCAGAGGTGTGTAGTAGAAGTATGTCATGCAATTACGCGCACCTCGCAGCAAGAATGCCGAGGCATTCTTGAATGACTTTATATTAGAAAAATATTATTTGGGATAGCACTTGGAGATGTTTGATGACTTGATTGACTAAAATGCTATTTGAGTCAACGGAAATAGGGAGCAGTATTACCTGAGAATTAGAGAACTGAAAAATAAGTCAACGAATGGATGTCGTATCATTACCTGGGAAGCGTAAAACTGCAAAGCAAGTCAATGGAGAGAGGTACACCGTTACCCGAGAAGCGAAGAACTGCAAAGCAAGTCAAGAATGGAGCGAGAAATGTTACCCGAGAATTGCAAAATTAAGAAGCAAGTCAACGAATAGAGCAGGAAATGTTATCCGAAAATTGCAAAAATACAAAGCCAGTCAAAAACAGGGGAATAAAAACAAAAAGAGCAAGGTGCATCAAAGAGGATACGTCCTGCTCTTTTTGCGTTTTTTTGGAAAAAATCCCTTTAGCGTAAGATTTCTGTTATAATTTATATATTGAATTTTGAAATCGAAAACGGAGCCGATAATTCCGCAGAAAATGAGGTGGTAGCATAATGAAAAACACGATTATTTATCATGGGAGTAATGTAGAAGTATCTAATCCCAAAATACTTATTAATGGTTACTATAAGGATTTTGGATATGGTTTTTATTGTACAAATATAGAAAAACAAGCGAAACGCTGGGCATTAACAAAAAAAGGCGCATCTGTCGTAAATAATTATAGTTATCTTAAAAATCCAGAACTTAAGATTCTCTGTTTTTCTGAAATGACAGAAGAATGGCTTGATTTTGTTGTAAATTGTCGAAGAGGAAAGATGCACACATATGATATTGTAGAAGGTCCTATGGCAGATGATCAGATTTGGGATTATGTGGAGGATTATGCAGCAGATAAAATTTCGAAAGAAGCGTTTTGGGCTTTGGTTAAATTCAAATATCCTACCCATCAGATAGTTTTTTGTACGGAAGAAGCATTACAAACATTGCATTATGAAGGGAGCATAACATTATGACAAATAAGTACTTCCCAGATGAAGAAATACAGACAAATGATTTATATTTCATCTGTTATATGATTGAACGTGTTGCCCGAAGAATTCATCAGAGAAATAAATATGTGGTAAATGCAATTGGAAGGGAGTCACTAGTGCATTTGATCAGTGTAGCAAATGTGCTTCATTGTGAGAATCCTTTGCAGGTTGAGGATGATTGGATCGAGGAATATAGTTTGGTAGAAGGTGATTTCGATATTACAGTAGTTGATAAAGAATTGGTAGAAAAAATACCTACAGCATTAGAAATGGGAAAAGTATATCAGCGTCTTATTTCTGATACATTAGTTCCGGAAGAAGATTATGTAGATGGAATTATCCGCGTATATAATAATGAAATCTGCGATACGATAGATAATTATAATTGCAGTGCATTTTATGAACCATCATATGTTATCGCAAGAGCCTATCAAAACGGGGGGTTTTAATCCGCGGATTAATCCGTAGAATCAATACTCCTTGACATTTCAACAAAATAGTTTATACTTAAAATAGTTTGAAATTCAAAATAAAATACAGGAGAATTGAAAATGAGTATAAACAATCAATTGAAAATAGGTGATCTGACTGCGAAGCTCCCGATCATCCAGGGTGGTATGGGCGTTGGAGTCAGCAGAAGCTCTCTCGCAGGAGCAGTAGCGAAAGAAGGCGGAGTAGGAATTATTTCGACAGCACAGATCGGTTATGATGAGGAAGGATTTGAGAAGGATCAGGCTGCATGTAACAACAGAGCAATCCACAAGCATATCAAGAGAGCGAAAGAAATCGCGCAGGGAAATGGTCTTGTCGGTGTAAATATCATGGTTGCGCTGAAACATTATGCAGAGCATGTGAAAGAGGCTGTGGCAGCAGGCGCAGATGTGATCATCAGCGGTGCAGGTCTTCCGATGAATCTGCCGGAGTTGGTCAGTGAGACTTGTCGCACGAAGATTGCACCGATTGTTTCTTCTAAGAGAGCAGCACAGCTGATCTTGAAAATGTGGGCGCATAAGTATGACAGAACAGCAGATTTCCTTGTTGTAGAAGGACCGAAAGCTGGAGGTCATCTTGGATTCTCAAGAGAGCAGTTAGATGAGATTGATACGATGGATTATGATGAGGAGATCCGTCAGATCATTGCCTGTAAGGAAGAGTATGAAAAGCGATACGAGAAGAAGATTCCAGTAATTGTAGCGGGTGGAATCTTCGACAGAGCAGATATTGATCACGCATTGGCACTTGGAGCAGATGGAGTCCAGATTGCGAGCAGGTTCGTGGCAACAGAAGAATGTGATGCGTCAGAGGCGTATAAGCAGGCCTATATCAATGCAAAAGAAGAGGATGTTCAGATTATCCAAAGTCCGGTCGGAATGCCGGGAAGAGCCATCCGCAACGCATTGATCGAGCGTGTTGAGAAAGAAAAAGAGCCTATTAAGAAATGTTATAATTGCTTAGCGAAATGTAATCCGGTAAAAGTTCCGTATTGTATCACGAAGGCACTGATTGATGCCGTAAAAGGTGATGTGGAAAATGGACTTGTATTCTGCGGAAGCAATGTCGGACGGATCAATCAGATGATGAGTGTGCATGAGCTGATGCAGGAGCTTGTGTCTTAGATAAATGTGAAGAATCCAAAGTCATATTAATAAAAGTAAAAAAAGAGAGAATAGTGTGAAACAAATTTAAAATATCACACTATTCTCTTTTTTTATGATATACTTAAAAGATATCAGACATGAAAGCATGAGATGTGTTACTGCCTCCGTCACAAGGGGGATTAGAGCATATTGGTGTTAGAATATTAATGCTTATTAAACTATAAAGAATTTATAAGGAGCAGCGAGGATGAAGATACAGAATAACGATACAAAAGACGAAGGACTGAAAGGAAACGAGAAGATTGAGGAAGCAATTTCTGCGCTCCAGCAGGAAGCGTCTCAGGAACTTTTAGCACATACGTTGACAGTGATCCGCAGACGAATGAAAGAAGAAGGACAATTGATTCTTGCGGTAGAGCCTTCTGTTGCAGAAGAACTGAAGATACAGGCAGTAAAGACAGCTGATGGAAAGAAGTGGTGGAGTGCATTTACAAGTTTTGAAGAAGAACTGAAAGGTTCTGATCGTGTGATGTCTACCTTTTTGACAGCAATCGAACCATTATTTCAGTCCGCTGTACAGGTGAATGAGATTGAAGGTATCATTTTGAACCCATGGAACCGGACAATCATGCTTGATAAGACACTGCTTCGACTGATTCTTGGAGAGAGTGGAAAGTGAGAACAAAGCGGAAAATGACAGTAACTATAATATGTATTTTATTTGCAGTGCTATTTGCCTGTTATGGGTTCTGGATGAGTGGAAATGGATCAGGGACAGGATTCTTCCTGATCTGGTTTGTACTGGCTGCATTGCTTGGAGGATGCGCAGCGATTACATTTCTGGATGGATGGGCAAGAATTCCGATGTGGATGTTGTGGATATTAAGAGGAATACTGCTCGTGTTTGTATTTTCCTTTGTAATTATCGAAGGATGCATTATTAGTCAGATGCATGCGAAGGCAGATGGAAATCTGGACTACATCATAGTGCTTGGTGCACAGGTGAGAGCAGATGGACCGAGTAAGGTGCTGAAGCATCGACTGAACACAGCAATCGATTATCTGGAGAAGAATCCGGAGACAATCTGTATTGTGTCAGGTGGACAGGGGTATAACGAGCCGTGTACGGAAGCGCAGGCGATGGCTGATTATATGGAAGCAGCCGGAATTGAGAAAGACCGTCTGATTCTGGAAGACGAATCAAAGACAACAGAGCAGAATATAAAAAACAGTAAGAAATATATCAGAGACGGAGCAAGTGTTGGAATTATCACAAATGATTTCCATATGTTTCGGGCGATGCAGATCACAAAAGGACAGGGGCTGAAATCAGCGGAAGCGATTGCTGCAGGCTCGAATCCATTGTATCTGCCGAATAATATGCTTAGAGAATATCTGGCAGAATGGAAGTATCTGATTAGATCAATCTTATAAAAGCAAGAAAAGAGAGATGAAAGAAACAAATGGGTAGACGAGAATTAGAAGAACGAATCGAGAAAAGAAGAGAGGACTTTGTAAGAAACAGTCTTCTTTCAGATGAATTTATTGACTTTGTACAGGAGAATTTAAAGCCGGTCAACACAATGATGGCTTATTATCAGTGTGCGATCATGGAAGTTGAGACGAAATTCAAGGTGCTGAGCGAACAGTATTCCCTGGAGTATGACCGCAACCCGATCGAGAGCATTAAGACTCGTGTGAAATCAATGGAGAGTCTGTTGAAGAAGATTCGTCGTAAAAATATTCCATTGACGATTGATGCAATCGAAGAAAATATTCAGGATATTGCCGGTGTGCGCGTGATCTGTGCATTTCAGGATGATATTTACAAGCTTGCAAAATGCTTTCTTGACCAGGATGATGTAATTCTGATTCAGAAAAAAGACTATATTGCGAATCCAAAGCCGAGTGGTTACAGAAGTCTTCACCTGATTGTAAAAACTCCGATTTTCCTGAAAGAAGGGAAAAAGATGATCACAGTTGAAGTTCAGCTTCGCACGATTGCGATGGATTTCTGGGCGAGTCTGGAGCATAAGCTTCGTTATAAGAAGAGTATTCCGGAAGAACAGAGTAAGTATCTTGCAGAAGAGATGATGGATTGTGCACAGATCAGTTCAGCTCTTGACGAGAGAATGCAGAAGGTACGTGATGTGATCATGCAGGCAGAGGAAAAAGAGGAAGAAAAAAGTAGTGGAGTAGAACCATTAATGCTTCGAGGATTGACAGAGAGGATACGACAGAAGACTTTTTAAAGAAATTGTCTACATAAGCAGAGATTCGAAGTGAACAGTACGGAGGGGAAAACTATGATTAATCGAGAAGATATGCTAGCGCTGACCAGACGGATGACAGTAAAACGGACATCGATCACTCGGATCGCCGGAAGCTATATGGATATAGACGGATTTATAGATGGAACATTTAACACCAGTTTTCTAAACTTAAATCCTGCAGAACAGGAGAAAAATCTGGCCCTTGCGAAGAAAGTACCGTTTGCAAAGACGAATAAAAACTTGAAGGAATATAAGTTTTGTGATGATCGGAGAAATCCGGACAGTATGTGGAAACTTCTAATGGGGATGCGTGCCTGCGGTCTGAAAAATGATGCTCTGATGGAGACCTTTTATGAGATTGTCGGAGAACATTATCAGGCAGATGAGGATTATGCGATCTATGTTTTTCATGACAGATATGACATTCCGGCGAAGGGATTGGATCATATACGTCAGGGAGAATCCGAAAGAATGTATGAATACATTTTGTGTGTAATCTGCCCGTTGAGTGGGGAATACGAACCGGGCGAACCACAATGTGGATTTCTGTTTCCGGCATTCGTAGACGGAGGTGCGGCGATGAACTATGTGGATATTTATCAGGAAGACGAAGAATATCCGCATAATGAATTACTTGAATTGCTTGGAGTGGAGAGGAAAAAATTATGGCAGAAATAAGCAAGTCAGGAGAAAAAGTAAAATATCGGCTGGCAGAGGCGATGAAAGAATGCATGAAAAAAGCACCGGTTGAGAAGATCACTGTGAAAGAGATCACAGAAGAATGCGGAGTGACTCGTCAGACCTTTTACCGGAATTTTCAGGATAAATACGATCTGATCAACTGGTATTTTGATAAGATACTGATTGAATCCTTTGAGCATATGGGAGAGGGACAAACAGTCTATGAAAGCCTTGTAAATAAATTCCAATACATTCAGAAAGAAACACTTTTCTTTCGTGCGGCATTTAAAAATGACGACCAGAACTGTTTGCGTGATCATGATTTCGAGCTGATCACAAAATTCTACACCGATCGGATTGAAGGAAATACAGGGAAAAAGATGTCTGACAAGATTCGCTTCCAGTTAGAAATGTACTGCCAGGGCTCCATCTACATGACCGTCCAGTGGGTTCTCGGAAACCACAAAGCCACCCCTGAAACCCTGGCTAGATTCCTCTCCGAATCCATGCCGGTAGAGCTAAGAGACGTCTTCAAAGAACGAGGGCTCTTGTAAATCTATTTCTGTCCACAGAAAATTTATACGAATCCTTCCAAATCGTTGCACGATCCGTAAATCTATTTCTGTACATAAACAAATCTGCTCTATGATTCGATAGAGTACAATCGAAGTAGAAAGGGACAGTGCAGCTGGTGAATGTGGAGCATACTTGCTCATACTTGAAAAACGATAGATTGTGTTAAAGAAAGGATCGATAGCTGTCTGAGCGGCAGCGAGTTTATCGATCCTTTCTTTGTTCTTAGCAATCTGTTGTTTTTCTTAGTATGAACAGTGTGCGTAACCCTGAGCCAGCTGCACTGTCCCTTTCTACGAAGACAAAACTCTAACCCCAATCACAGGAAGAATTTTCGCCCGTGTACCAGAAATCAATTTACATAAGCTTTCTAAAGAGCTCTTTCAGATCCTCTACGCTTGCATCTTTCGGGTTACCAGGTGCACAAGCATCAGCGTGAGCAGACTCAGCGAGGAACTGCAGATCTTCTTCTTTCAGAGCTTCCAGTTTTGTCGGGATTCCAACATCAACAGAAAGTTTCTGAACAGCATCAACAGCAGCTTTTCTGTATTCTTCTACAGACATGTTGTCAACACCTTTAACGCCCATTGCTCTTGCAATTTCACGGTATTTCTCACCTGTGCAGTCAGCGTTGTATTCCATAACGATTGGAAGCATCATAGCACATGCAACACCATGTGGAGTATCATATACAGCACCGAGTGTATGAGCCATAGAATGAGCGATTCCAAGACCTACATTAGAGAATCCCATTCCTGCGATATACTGTCCAAGAGCCATTCCTTCACGGCCTTCTTTTTCATTTGCAACAGCGCTTCTTAAAGATTTTCCAATGATCTCGATTGCTTTGATATGGAACATATCTGTCATTTCCCAGGCAGCTTTTGTTGTATATCCTTCAATTGCATGTGTCAGGGCATCCATACCTGTGGAAGCTGTAAGTCCCTTTGGCATAGAGGACATCATATCCGGGTCAACAACTGCGATAACCGGCATGTCATGTGGGTCAACACAAACGAATTTTCTCTTTCTTTCAACATCTGTGATAACGTAGTTGATTGTAACCTCAGCAGCTGTTCCGGCTGTTGTTGGAACTGCGATGATAGGTACACAAGGCTTTGTTGTCGGTGCAACACCTTCGAGGCTTCTTACATCTTCAAACTCTGGGTTTGCGATGATGATACCGATTGCTTTAGAAGTATCCATAGAAGAACCACCACCGATTGCAACGATGTAATCTGCATCAGCTTTCTTGAATGCTTCTACTCCGTGCTGTACATTTTCGATTGTTGGGTTTGCTTTGATATCAGAATAAATTTCGTAAGCAAGTCCATTTTCATCAAGAATATCTGTTACTTTCTTTGTGACTCCGAATTTGATCAGATCAGGGTCAGAACATACAAAAGCTTTCTTAAAGGCTCTTGCTTTTGCTTCTGTAGCGATCTCTTTGATTGCGCCTGCGCCGTGATAAGATGTTTCATTTAACATAATTCTGTTTGCCATGATTTTCGATCTCCTTTTTTAAAAATAGATTTTCGGGAAGCTTTAGAGGTATTCCCGATGTACTATGTCTTTATTTTAACAAGCACAAATAAAAAAGAAAAGTTACAAAAGGTTGAAAATGTAACATTTTAAGCATTTCTTTGTGAAAAAGTCTTGAAAATTATAAAGTCTTTATTAAATTATTGTGAAACAAGCACAGAAAATGGATTCGAATACTAGACGAGATGACGAGAAAGTTGTAAAATCTAATTATAGTTTTGAATCTGGAAACAGATCACTTACGGAAGGAGACAGGCATTATGGAGAAATTAACAGACAACTTAAAGAAGGTAATACTGGCTGGAATCGGAGCAGTTGCTATAACTGCTGAGAAGTCAAAGGATGTTCTTGATGATATGGTAAAAAAGGGTGAGCTTACAGTGGAGCAGGGAAAGGTTCTGAATGAAGAACTCAAGCACAATCTGAAACAGACTGTAAAGAACAATGTGAATGTGAAGGTAAAAGTTACTACACCGGAGGAATTGAGTGAACTTCTTGATAAGATGACACCGGAGCAGTTAGAAGCACTGAAGGCTCAGATCAAGGAGAAAGAGTCAACTGTAGATTCTGAGGCAGAAGAAGTGGACGCAGACGATACAGCAGAAGATGATGTTGAAGACGTAGAAGTTGTTGAGGAAGAGAAAAAAGAAGCAGAGTAGGGAAATCCTTTTGATCTAAATCTATCAGAGAAGCTGCTGAAAAGTAGCTTCTCTATTTTCTTAAGAAAGGAAATAGTGTCGTTTCCCCTTTTGTCGATTTGTAAATGACAGTGGAAAAAGGAAAAACGTCACTCTGACAGCAGGAGATTACAATATGAGTGAGAAAGAAAAGGGAACGAATGGTTCAAGATTTAGAGAGATTGTTTCGGTGCTTCGCAAGCACAATATCACACATGGACTAAGTCCGAAGAAACTTCGTTTGATCATGGAGGATCTCGGTCCGACATTTGTAAAAATCGGACAGATTATGGCACTTCATTCCGATGTTCTTCCGAAAGCCTATTGTGACGAATTGATGGAGTTATGTACAGATGCAAGGCCGATGCCTTTCGAGGAGGCAGTAGCAGTAATCGACGAGTCTTACGGACGTTCTTGGAAGAAAGTATTTTCTTCGATTGAAGAGACACCAATTGGTTCTGCATCAATTGCGCAAGTACATAGAGCAGTTCTGAAGACAGGAGAAGAGGTCGTCGTTAAAATCCAGAGAAAAGGCATTTATGAAATGATGGCACGGGACATTGAGTTTATCCGTAAAGCGATCAAACTGATGCCGCCGATCAGTCTGAAAGGAATGGCTGATTTTGATCTTGTGCTTGATGAACTCTGGTCAGTGACAAGAGATGAGATGAATTTCCTGACAGAAGCAGCGAACATCGAAGAATTTGCCAGAAGAAACAAGGATGTCAATTTCGTTCAGACACCGGTTCTGTATCAGCAATATACGACCGTTCACGTGCTGGTGATGGAATATATTGATGGTTGCGGGATTGATGAGAAGGATAAGCTGCTCGAAGATGGATATGACCTGAAAGAAATCGGAAGCAAACTTGTAGATAACTATATCAAGCAGGTAATGGATGACGGGTTCTTCCACGCTGATCCGCATTCCGGAAATGTTAAGATCCGTGATGGAAAGATTGTCTGGATCGACATGGGAATGATGGGACGACTGACAGAGCATGACCGTGAGATGATCACGCTTGCAATCGAAGGCGTTGCACTCAATGATGTTGGTCTGATCCTGAAGGCGGTTCTCGGATTGGGCGAATTCAAAGAACGACCGGAGCAGAGAAAACTTTACGAAGACATTGAAGGATTGCTTTTGAAATACGGAAGTACCGATATGGGCAAGATTAATGTGGCAGAGGTCATGACGGACTTAATGGAAGTTATGAAAGAAAATAAGATCATGATGCCACATGGACTGACGATGCTTGCCAGAGGACTTACGCATATGGAAGGTGTACTTGCCAATATCGCACCGGATATCAATATGGTGGAGATTGCCAAAGCAAGACTAGCTGCGGATTTTCTTCACAATTTTAACTTTAAGAAGGAATTGAAGAGCACAGGAAGAAGCCTTTTGAAATCTGTGCGGAAGATGATTGACATTCCATCCATGACAACGGACTTAATGGATGAATTCATGAAAGGCCAGACAAAGGTGAACCTTGATCTGCGTGTGTCAAAGGATCTGGCATTTCTTTTGAGACGCTTGGTAAGAAATATTGTTATGGGTCTGTGGGTCATGGCACTTCTGATTAGTTCAAGTATTATCTGTACAACGGATATGACACCGAAGTTTATGGGAATCCCGGCACTTGGTGCGTTTGGATATCTGATGGCAGTGGTGATAATGATTTATGTTTTTGTGAAACATATTTTCTCAAGAAAGTAAGGTGAAAAATGGCAAAAAGAAGAAAACCGGGAATGCTGTTGGCGAGTTCTGTAATTCCAAACGGATATGAAGTACTGTATGGGTCACAGGATAAAATATTTCAGCGATTACAGACAAAAGTCTGGAAAAAGATAAAAGCAATATAAAGTGGAAGCAGAAGAGAGATGAGATTTTCGTCTCTCTTTTTCTTTTTTGCTTAGAAAAACTGTAAATGAGAAAACTTCTCAAATAATAAAAATCTAATTGACTGGATAAAAGACATCTTGTATACTTACGAAGTTAGTTAAACTAACACAAGTTAGTAGAAAATAACTAGGAGTGGTTACATGAAATTAAAATATATAAATTGTTTACTTGCAGTCTGTCTCTGTGTGTCGGCTTTGTTGGTCGGCTGCGGACAGAAGACAGCAGAGAAATCCGAAACAGCGTCAGAAAGTTCACAGAACCAGTCGGATGATATACAAGAAGCATCCAGGGATGTTTTTGCTATGGATACCTATATGACAGTGACTGCATATGGAGAAAATGCAGAAGTAGCCGTTGATGCAGCGGAAGTAGAGATTGAGCGTCTGGACGCACTTTTATCGACAGGAGATGCAGACAGCGAGATTGCAAAACTAAATGCAGATGGAAATGCAAAGCTTTCCGAAGATGCAGGCTATCTGGTGGAACGTGCGTTAGAACTTTATCAGGAGACAGATGGTACGTTTGACATTGCGATTTATCCGGTGATGGAAGCATGGGGATTCCCGACACAGAATTTCCGGGTTCCTTCACAGGAGGCATTGGATCAACTTCTTCCACTTACTGATGCGGGAAACATTTCTTATGACAAAGCAACGAAAAAGATCTCTTTTGGCGCAGAAGGAATGAAAATTGATCTCGGAGGAATTGCAAAAGGATATACATCATCCAGAATTATGGACATTTACAAAGAAAATGGAATCTCAAGCGGATTAGTGAATCTTGGCGGAAATGTGCAGGCACTTGGAACAAAGACAGATGGAACGAAATGGAAGATTGCAGTGCAGAGCCCGGATGATACAGAAGACTATCTGGGGATTCTGAGTGTTCAGGACAAGGCAGTTATTACTTCGGGGGGATACGAAAGATATTTTGAACAAGATGGTGTGACGTATCATCATATCATTGACCCAAAGACTGGATACCCGGCAGAAAGTGGACTTGTCTCTGTAACAATTGTAAGTAAGGATGGAACACTGGCAGATGGACTGTCTACTTCACTTTTTATTATGGGAGAAGAGAAAGCGGCAGATTTCTGGAGAAAACATAAGGATGATTTTGATGCAATCCTTATGAGTGATAACGGGACGCTATATGTAACAGAAGGATTGGAAAATGATTTTTCAACGGAGAGAACGGTTGAGATTATCCGATAGAAAGTATAAGACAAAATCAGAGATGAGAGGACAAAAATGGATTTAAAAGAGACAGGAAAGAAGCTGAAACCATTTGCACCGGTACTTTCGGTAGCAGTTGTGGCATCCTGTGTAGCAGGCTCCCTGGGTGGATATCAGCCACCGGTTTATGCAGCGCAGGAGCAAACGGATTTTGTAAAAGAAGAGACTACAAAGTCAGAAGAGCAGGCACAAGTGGCAAAAGGTTCTTTTGATCTGACAGATGGTGTTTATAAAGGAACCGGAACAGGTTATGCGGGAGATATCACAGTTGCCGTCCAAATTAAAGATAAACAGATTGTTGCAATCGATATTCTGAGTTCTTCGGATGATGCGGCATTTTTTAAACGTGCACAGGCAGTGATTGACAAGATCATAGAAGGTCAGACACTGGATGTCGATACGGTATCCGGTGCAACCTATAGTTCCCGGGGAATCATCAGTGCGGTGAAGAATGCACTGACCGGAGAGAAAGACAGCGGAACAACAGGTCAGTCACAGTCTGGTAGCGGCGCGGCAGCTGGAAGTTCCACTTCTGTCCAAGCAGTGGAAGACCCATCAGCATATAAGGATGGAACCTATTACGGAACAGGAACCGGATTTGGCGGAACACTGAAAGTAAAAGTTGAGATTAGTGGCGGAAAGATCACTTCAATTCAGATTATGGAGAATCAGGACGGAAGCGAATACATTTCTAAGGCATCTGCTCTGATCAATACGATCATACAGAATCAGAGTACCAATGTAGATACTGTGTCGGGGGCAACTTATAGTTCGGCCGGAATCATCCAGGCAGTTCGGAATGCGCTGAGTCAGGCGGCAGTAAGTACAAGTGGGACAACGACTTCCGGAGAAGCTGGGAATGCAGGAAATAATGGAAACCAGAATCAGGACACATCCGCCGCAACAGGAAACTTCCCGTATAAAGAAGGAATTTATTACGGAACAGCAGAAGGCTACAGCGGAAATGTCTCGGTGGCGGTTGTGATTCAGGAAAAATCAATCAAAGCAATTCTGATCACAGAGACTTCGGACGATGAGGCATTCTTCCAGCGCGCAATGGGAGTTGTGAAAAATGTACTTAAGACGCAGAGGACGGAAGTCGATACTGTGTCAGGTGCAACCTACAGTTCAAAAGGAATTCTCGGGGCAATCCAAAATGCATTAAAGCAGGCAGAAAAAGTAACAAATGGGGAAACCATCGAGGAGAAGGCAGATACAACGCAGCTGGAAGAGGCAATCAAGACAGCAGAAGCACTGGTGCAAGAAGAATATACAGAAGCCAGTTGGTCTGTACTGGCGGTTCGTCTTCAGGACGCAAAAGAAATGCTCGAAACAGCAGGACAGACTTCGGTGAAACAGGAGACGGTAGACAAAGCGATGGAGAATCTGAACCTTGCAGTTGCACAGCTTGAGAAAAAGAAGTCAGATCAAGAGGAAGAAGTGAAGACAAAATACATCGATGGAACTTATGAGGTGAGTGTACCGTGTAAACCGGATGAGGATGAAGATTTTACAGAGTATCAGCTTTCTATGAAGGTGACAATACGAAATGACAAAATTGTATCCATTACGGAAATTGCTGGAGATGGAGGCAGCGAGAACGACAGTTACATCAAAAAAGCGGCAAATGGAACGTCCAGTAAAAAAGGTGTCGTTTCTCAGATTATTACCAAAGGAATGCCGGAAGAAATCGATACGGTGTCCAGAGCAACCTGTTCTTCGAATGCGATTATTGACGGATGCAAAAAGGCACTGGAAACGGCTTTGAGACCAGAAGAGACGGAGGCACAGTAGGATGAAAGAGTTTATCGTAAGACTGTTTAGTCTGTTGGCAATCGTCGGTGTCCTTTTCGGATATAACGAAGTGTTGAATGTCCGTGCGAAGGATGAGGAAATCACAAAGCTGAATGCACAGTTAGAGGCACAGACATCAGCTGTCTTCAGTGCTTCAGAGTCTAGGAGTGATTCAGGGAGTGAAACAGGATACAAGGATGGAACCTATATCGGAGAAGCGGATGGATTTGGTGGAACGGTTGCGGTAGAAGTTACTGTAAAAGATGGAAAGATTGAAGCGGTAGAAGTGACATCTGCAGAGAAGGAAGACAGCGCATATCTTGCAATGGCAGAAGATATCATTCCGAAGATCATAGAGGCGCAGAGTGTAGAAGTTGATACGATCAGCGGCGCAACGTTCAGTTCAACAGGAATTAAAGATGCAACAGAACAGGCATTGGAACAGGCGGTAAAGTAGTTTGAAGAAGTTGAATATACATAATTTAAAAGCAAAAGAAATTAAAAAATTGCATACATGGCTTCGCACATTGATTCAGATTCTCTATTTTCTGTTTCTGCCATCTGTGTATACAGCGGCGTTTGCCGGCGTGAAATACATTTTCACACAGATAGGGGCAAGCGAGGCGATCGGGATGACCTCTTTTGTAACGGTGCTTATAGTTCTTTGTGCATATACGATTCTTTTCGGAAGATTCTTCTGTGGATTCGCATGTGCATTCGGAAGTCTTGGAGATGGAATTCATGCATTTTATCTTTGGTGCTTTAAGAAGAGAAAGAAAAAGCCGGTGCTGCTTTCAGAAAAGATCGCGGAGAAGTTAAGTTATCTGAAATATCTGGTATTGACCGTGATTGCAGTACTTTGTTTTGCGGGAGTATACGGAAAGGCAAGAGGGACAAGCCCGTGGGATGTTTTTTCTATGTTGCATGCAGGAAATTTCCACTTGCAGGGATATTTGCCGGGAGTGATACTACTAATTTTTATCATTGTAGGAATGTGCCTGGAAGAAAGATTTTTCTGTCGGAATCTGTGTCCGATGGGAGCTGTATTCTCATTGCTTCCGGTGCTTCCGTTCTTCGCATTGCACCGCGACAGAGAAAATTGCATCAAAGGTTGCAGTGGATGTACGAAGAAATGCCCATCCGGGATCGGACTTCCAGAAGACGGCTCGATCAAAGTCGAGGGAGATTGTTTCCAATGTCAAAAATGTATTGATACCTGTCCAAAGAAGCATATCCATACAGGAATTAAAGGCCTGAAGGGAAATGAATTCTGGTTTACGATTCTTCGGGCAATTCTGTTACTTGTAATTATGATCTGGGCAGGAGTGTAATAGATGAAGAGAAAAGATCTGTTATTAGGAAGCGGAGTCCTCTTTGTGGCATGTGTACTGTTTCTTGTGATGAACCTGATGCAGTATGTACAGGCAAGGGATAGCGAGCAAAAAGAAAATCAGGAAAAACAGGTTGTGATCAAGGTGGACGGAGAAGTTTACGGAAGATATTCGTTGGATGAAGACCAGGTAGTCGAAGTACAAGAAGGAGACTTTTACAACCGTGTCCGGATCGAGGATGGAAAAGCGTATATGGAAGAGGCTGACTGTCCAGATGGATATTGCGAAGAGCAGGGGAAGATCAATAACCGGACGCAGACAATTGTCTGCCTGCCACATAAGTTGGTTGTAGAAATAGAAGAGGTTGAGAATTCTGATGATTCTCAAAGTGAAAAGGAAGATCTACCGGATACAATTTCTAAATAAATCAATTGTTCGACTGTAAAGGAGAATATATGAATAGAAATAAAAAACTTGCAAATATGGCAATGCTTGTTGCACTGGCAATGATTTTTAGTTATGTAGAAAGCCTGATTCCAATTAATTTTGGAGTGCCGGGGATGAAGCTTGGAGTGGCCAATCTGGTCACTGTAACAGGTCTTTATTTTCTGAAAACGCCGGAGGTACTGGCGGTATCTGTACTGCGTGTACTTCTGACAGGATTTATTTTTGGAAATGGAATGTCGATCATTTACAGTCTGGCAGGGGCGGTTGTCAGCCTTCTTGCGATGGCACTTGTAAAGAAGATGGATGGAATTTCTATTGTAGGAGTCAGTATCACTGGAGGTGTCTTTCATAACATAGGACAGATTCTTGTTGCCATGTCAGTGGTGGAGAATCTGAAACTGATTTATTATCTGCCGGTTCTTCTTGTAGCCGGGACAGTAACAGGATTCGTGATAGGAATTGTCGCAGGAAAGATTTTACCGGTTGTGAAGAAAGAAGCTGTAAGGACAGTATAGATGTAAAAATTTTTTGGGGTTATAGGTTAGTAAAAGCTAACTTGATAATATATTCCCTGCGGAAGCAGGAAAGCAGAACTGCGACAGGCAGGATCTGTATGTAACTATTTTAGTTAAACAGGAGGTTTCTATGAAAAACAAAGAAATGAAAGTAAAGGCAATGTCTATGGCAGTGGCAATGTCTATGGTAGTAGGACTTTGCCCGTCAACCATCTTTGCGGCAACAGGAAGTCAGACTACAAAGGATGGAACTTATACAAAGACGGCCCACGTGGCAAGAACTGCAGAGGATGACGAAAATGAAGACGAATGGAATGAGTATGACGTTGAAGTCAGCCTGAAGGTGGAGGATGGCAAGTTTTCAGCCATCACTGTGACTCCAGGGGAAGGATATAACGCGGAGAGTGATTCCTATTTTGCAAAAGCTGTTTCAAAATCGAAAGGAATCCAGAAAATGCTTGTAGGAAAGGCTGCAACAGAAGATACAATTAATGGTTGGGATTCTGTTAGTGGTGCAACACGTACATCAAAGGCAGTGAAAGAAGCTGCACTTGCTGCAATCAAGTCAGCAAACGAAGCAGTAACAGTTGACACAACAAAACTGGAAGCTGCAATCACAGCCGCTGAAGCACTGAAAGAAGCTGATTACACAGCAGACAGTTGGAGTGCAATGCAGACGAAGCTGACAGCAGCCAAAGCTGCCCTGACAGCAAAAGAATCTCAGAGCGCGGTAGACACAGCGGCAGATGAGCTGAATGCAGCAGTGAAGGCATTGAAAAAGGCAGAAGTTGCGAAAGAAACGTATGTGTTGATGAATATTCCATATTCTGAATTTTATGCAGCTGATCAGGTAGCAGGAGCAGACAGTGTATCCTCCGCTACAAAAGCGAAAACAAGATCAAAACTTGTAGCTGGATCTTATCATGTAAACAGTGATGGAACAGATATTACAGGTATTACATATCCGGTTAAGATCAGTGATGCATCTGTGCTGAAAAACTATACACAGATTACAGATGACAGCAAGCTTTCTATCACAGTGAACATGAAAGGAAAGGAAACAACAACGGAATATAACGGAAAAGATGCGTTATTCCAGAGTGCAAGCTATTCTTACTATATTTTAAGTGAGACTCCTTCCTATTATAAAGAAGCAACAGTAAATGCAGATGGTTCATTCAGTTTTAGTGAAGTGAAAGGTGCAACTGCACAGAAGTTGAGTGATGCATCAATCGATTTTACAACAGACACGAAGTATGGAGATTATGAATTAGATGTAAATGGACTCCCAGATACAGTTAATACAGTATACGGAGTTGTGATCAGTACAAAAGAAGGAGACAACTACGGACTTCGTCATCTTGAAAATATTTGGAAAAAGAAAGAACTGGCATGGAGTACCGGATTTGTGACAACATCTCATGGAAATACACTGAACTCAAAAGATTATGAAAAGATGATGGGCCAGACGATCAATAAAATCACATATTACACAGATAATGGAATCTATGAGATTGATGCAGATCAGTATGTGCCAATTAAATTCAATGGAACTGTCGCAGCAGAGAATGCAGATGTTAAAAGTGGAAAAGTAAATGTAACTGTAGAAGGCCTTCCTGGTGATTATCAGGCAGAATATACAGTTAAAGGTCTTGAGGATGTTCAAGTAAAAGAAGGAGTACTTACCTATAAGACAAAGGGCGCTGAGATAGGAAAATATACTCTGAAAGTATCTGATAAATCTGGAAAATATGCAGATCTTAAGACAGATTTTGAATTAACAACAGAAGCTGTACCGGTTGTATTTAATAGTGAAAGTGCAGCACTTGTAGCGGCAGAAGGATATGCAGCAGATGATGTAACTTCTTATGTAAAGAAGATCAAATCCGTAACAGTTGACGGAACAGAGTATGCAGCAACAGGAAAACGTGCAGTGAAGATCATTAAAGAAGATGGAACAATTGATACAACTGCAGCTCCGTTTAAGAATGCAGAAAATGGACAGGAATTTAAGATCACAGTGAAAGCAACAGGCTATGCAAAGGATTGTGAATTTACTTATACTGTAGCCCAGGAGAGTGAGTATACTTACGCATATGTAGGACTTAGCTGGGCAGAGTACTGGGCTGCTGAAAATGTGCAGGCAGCAGGAGATACATCTTCTTCAGATGCAAAGGATTCAAAAGGAGAGTCTGACAAGGGTGCATTCGATACTGTAACAAGAGCTACAGTAAATCATGGACTTCACAGAGGTTCTTTCCAGTGCAACGCAGTAATCAAGGCGGAAAATGGAAAAGAGTATGCAGTAGAGTACTGGACAGATGGAACTACTGCAGTTCTGACAGACGGAAGCAAGATTACATTTAACAGAGGAGAGATCACAGAGGAATCCGGTGCAACAACAAAGATGACAGAGTATGATGTACTCGGACTGAAATATGTGCCGGTGAAAGTAAAAACATCTGATCTGGATGCACTGAAAGCAAGCTATCGTGTGATCGAAAACGGAAGTGAACTTGCAGGAGGATATTCAGAAAAGAATCTGGTAAGCTATACAGGACTGGTTGCTAATGTAACAGAGAATACAAACGGTCTGAAAACAGCAACAAAGAATGAGAATGGATCTTTCAGTTTCTCTGCAAGAGTGAATAATGGATCAGAGTCCGGAATCAAAGATCAGGCACTCAAGACAGCACCAACAGCAGAGAAAGCAGGGCTGACAGTAAAAGAAGCAAGTGGATCTTATGGAGAATTCTTAAGAGTTGATCTGACAGGAAATTATGGTGATCTTGGATCAAATCTCCAGACTGTTACATGGACTTACTATGGAGATGACAGCACATATACAAATGCAAAAGCTACTTATGGAACAAAATTTGCAGCAGATAACTGGATGCACAAAGCAATGGGAATCCAGCTTGGACTGACAGATTCTCTTCGTTGCACACTTCCGGAAGGAACAGATGGAACAGGATACTGGACGATTACACTGACAGCACTTGGATATAATGACGTGACATACAAATTCCAGGCAACAGAGGAGAATATTGTAAAAGCATCTGAGAATGAAAAAATCACAACAACAGAACTTGAGGCAGCTATTGCAAAAGCAGAAGCCCTGAAAGAAGCTGAATACACAGCGGAAAGCTGGGCATCTATGCAGATGGAACTTCAGGAAGCAAAAGATGAATTGAAAAATCCAAAAACTCAGGCAACTGTAGACGAGGCAGTAAGCCACCTCAACGCAGCTATTGAAGCACTTGTTAAGATAGAAGAGCCGGCAGCAGTTGATACTTCTTCCCTTGAGAAAGTAATCAGTGATGCGGCAGCTCTGAAAGAAGCTGATTACACAGTTGACAGCTGGAAGGCATTGCAGAGTGCACTGACAGACGCTAAGAGCGCATTGAATGCAAAAGAAAGCCAGGAAAAAGTTGATAAAGCAACAGATAAGTTGAATTCAGCAATCAAAGCACTTGTAAAGAATGGAAAACAGGATGGAAGTGCAACTCCAACTGTTACAAAGAAGGCCGGAACAACTACGGATGGATCAGCCTCCAAAGGAACAAGTGGATCAAAAGCCGCAAAGACAGGTGATCCGGCAAATGTTCTTGGCTTATTAGGACTTGCATTCTCCTCACTCGGAGCAGGAGTTGGCGGATTTGCATGGAAGAGAAAAAGAAAATAAAGACAAGAAAATTGAGAAAATTTTTTGACAATTTCGCGGAAAAGATTAAAATAGTGCATTGACACTATCGCTTTAAAGTGATATACTCCTAGCAAATGGAATAACGCTTTAAACCGATGAAGCGGAGATCAAAGTAATTATGCGCGCACAGAGAGTCCGGGAAGCTGAGAGCCGGATCGAGATGCAGGTTGCCAAATGGACCGCTGAGGGCACAGTCAAAGGATTTGAGAATCCGAGTACTCTGTGACGTGTGGGCATACGTCAGTTGCCGGAGATATGTTAGTATCTTACAGAGCGCAGGGGAGTGTACCCGTGAATCAAGGTGGCACCGCGGAAAAGATTTAGATTTACCGTCCTTGACAGAATAGGAATATTCTGTCAGGGACTTTTTTTCTACCATAAACATATATTTCCTATCGAGATAAAAGAGAAATTCATTTTGCAGCATAACTACAAGGAGGAATATACATGGACAAGACATTAGAACAAATCAGATTCTATGCTGAACAAGGCAGATACAAGCGAGTTCCGATCAGCAAAGAGCTGTATGCAGATGCATTTACGCCGATCAGTGTGATGCGGACGCTGCGGGCGGCAAGCAGGCATTGCTATCTGCTGGAAAGTGCGGAGGACAGACAGCAGTGGGGAAGATATTCCTTCCTTGGATATGCACCAACGATGGAGATCACCTGTACCGATGGGCGTGTGATCATAAGCGAAGGGCATGAAGATGAGGATAAGACCAGACGGGAAGTTTTAACCGACCATCCGGGAAAGGTTCTAAGAGAAATTCTCGAAGCATATAAAAGTCCGGTTGTTCCGGGACTTCCTCCATTTACCGGAGGGCTTGTCGGATATTTTTCTTATGACTACATCAAATATGCAGAGCCGACATTGAAGCCGGTCCTGGAAGAGAAGAATGAGACTACAGGAAAGACAGCAGCAAAAACGGCAGTAAGAGATTTCCGGGATGCGGACTTGATGTTATTTGACCGTGTCATCGTATTTGACAATTACAGACAGAAGCTGATCCTGATTACAGGCGTGAAGCTGGAAGGTGATCTGGAAGAAAATTATACGAACGCGAAGCAGGAATTAGAAGAGATGGAACGATTGATCCGAAGCGGGGCGCAGGCAGATTTCCGACCACTTGTTTTAGAAGAAGAGTTCCATCCGGGAGTGGATAAAGAAGATTATTGCAAGATGGTTGAGAAAGCTAAGGAATACATTTATGAAGGTGATATTTTCCAGGTCGTGTTATCCAATCCGCTGACAGCGAAGGCGAAAGGAAGTCTTTTTGATACCTACCGGGTGCTTCGAACCTCGAATCCATCTCCGTATATGTTCTACTTTTCAAGTGATGATATTGAAGTGGCAGGGGCTTCACCAGAAACGCTGGCGAAGTTAGAAAACGGACAGGTGTGCACTTTTCCTCTTGCCGGTACAAGGAAGCGAGGAGTAACCGAAGAGGAAGATCAGGAATTGGAGAAAGAGCTACTTGCAGACGAGAAAGAGCTTGCAGAGCACAACATGCTTGTAGATCTTGGGCGAAATGATGTCGGCAAGATCAGCCAGCCGGGAACAGTTAAAGTTGATAAATATATGGAAATCCAGAGATATTCTCATGTGATGCATATTGGTTCCACAGTAACAGGCAAGATTCAGAAAGATAAAGATGCGCTGGACGTAGTAGATGCGATTCTCCCGGCAGGAACGCTTTCCGGAGCACCGAAAATCCGCGCATGTGAGATTATCGCAGAACTTGAACAGGAGAAAAGAGGCATCTACGGAGGGGCAGTCGGCTATCTCGATTTTGCAGGAAATGTAGATACATGCATTTCCATCCGTCTTGCTTATAAGAAAAATGGATACATTCGTGTACAGTCAGGAGCCGGAATCGTAGCAGACAGTATCCCGGAAAATGAATTCCAGGAGTGTTTAAATAAGGCAGGGGCAGTACTTCAGGCTGTGGAAACTGTGAAAGGAGGATTGGAATGATACTATTACTTGATAATTATGACAGCTTTACCTATAACTTATATCAGTTTATCGGAGGAGTAGAATCAGAAATAAGCGGCATACAAAAAGATCAGATTGATTCAAAAGTAAAGGTCGTTCGAAATGATCAAATCACACCGGAAAAGATTCTGGAACTTGCGCCCGAGGCGCTGGTAATCTCACCGGGGCCGGGAAAACCTTCTGATGCCGGAATCTGTATCGAAGCAATACAGAAGCTGAAAGGAAAAATTCCAATGCTCGGCGTTTGTCTCGGACATCAGGCGATGGCGGAAGCATTCGGAGCAACGGTAGGACACGCCGGACAGCTGATGCATGGGAAGACATCACAGCTGAAAGATGTAAAGACAGACAGTGTTCTGTTTCAGAATCTGACATTTCCAATCCAGGTGGCAAGATATCATTCGCTTGCAGTAAAGGAAGAGACACTTCCGGAAGAACTGGTTGTGACAGCGCGAAGCGAAGATAACGAGATTATGGCGATGGAACACAGAGAATATCCGATCTTTGGGTTACAGTTTCATCCGGAATCTGTGATGACACCGCAGGGACTTCAGATGATAGAGAACTTTATTAACCATGCAAAAGCGTTGAAGGAGAATTAAGAAATGATAAAAGAAGCAATTATAAAATTATCAAAGAAAGAAAATCTCACCTATACAGAAGCAGAAGAAGTAATGAATGAGATTATGGAAGGAAAGGCATCGGATGTTCAGAAGTCAGCATATCTGACAGCACTTTCCATGAAAGGTGAGACAATCGATGAGATCACAGCATCAGCAGCGGGAATGCGTGCACACTGCATCAAGCTTTTGCATGACATGGATGTGCTGGAAATCGTAGGAACAGGGGGAGACGGAGCAAATTCATTTAACATTTCAACAACATCCTCCCTTGTGATTGCGGCAGCAGGAATCCCGGTCGCAAAGCATGGTAACCGTGCAGCATCTTCTAAGTCCGGTGCGGCAGATGTACTTGAAGCACTTGGAGTGAAGATCGATGTCGCACCGGAGCGCAGCACACAGCTTCTCAAAGACATTCAAATCTGTTTCTTATTTGCACAGAATTATCATATTGCAATGAAATATGTCGGGCCGATCCGTAAAGAACTTGGTATCCGTACCGTATTCAATATTCTTGGGCCATTGTCTAATCCGGCAGGAGCGAACATGGAACTGATGGGAGTTTATGATGAAAGTCTGGTAGAGCCACTTGCAAGAGTTATGGCGAATCTAGGAGTTGTCCGCGGAATGATCGTTTACGGACAGGATAAGTTAGATGAGATTTCCATGTGTGCACCGACTACAGTCTGTGAGATTAAAGACGGAACATTTACAAGCTATGAGATCACACCGGAGCAGTTTGGTTATGAGAGATGCGAAAAAGGTGCACTGACAGGAGGAACACCTCAGGAAAACGCACAGATCACATTGGATATCATTTCAGGAAAAGAGCAGGGAGCAAAGAGAAATGCAGTTTGCCTGAATGCAGGAGCAGCAATCTATCTTGCAGGAAAAACAGATTCAATCGAAACAGGTGTAAGAAAAGCGGAACAGATCATTGACGAAGGACTTGCACTGAAGAAGCTGGAGCAGTTTAAAGAAGAAAGTAATAAATAAAAAGTCTGATCCCCGGCTATGCAGGGGAGAATGGAAGAAGCAACTTGAAAGAAAAAGAGGAACAAATAGTATGAATATACTCGAGAAAATTACCGAGCGCACGAAAGAGCGGATCGAAGAAGAAAAGAAAATAGTTCCATTAGAAGAGGTTCGAAGACAGGCGGAAGAAAAAGGAATTAAAGATCAAATCCCTGCATTCGAACAGGCACTTCGGGCAGAAGGATTGTCTTTTATCTGCGAGGCAAAAAAAGCGTCTCCATCCAAAGGATTAATCGCACCGGATTTTCCATATGTTGAGATCGCCAGGGACTATGAAGCAGGCGGCGCAGCAGCAATCTCCTGTCTGACAGAACCGTTTTGGTTCCGGGGCAGTGATGCGTATCTGAAAGAAATTGTGCAAAATGTATCCATTCCGGTACTCAGAAAAGATTTCACCTGTGATGAATACATGATTTATCAGGCAAAAGCAATGGGAGCCTCGGCAGTACTTCTGATCTGTTCGGTATTAGAAGATGGCAGGTTAAAAGCGTATCATCGGCTGGCAGACGAACTCGGATTATCTGCTTTGGTAGAAACACATAACGAAGAAGAAATCTTAAGAGCACAGAAGATCGGTGCAAAGATTATCGGTGTAAATAACCGGAATCTGAAAGATTTCACAGTGGATATTAAGAACAGTATCCTGCTTAGAGAACTGGTCAGTTCGGAAACAGTTTTCGTATCTGAGAGCGGTATCCGCGGAGTGGAAGATATGAAAGCACTTTATGAAAATGGAACCGATGCGGTACTGATCGGAGAACTTCTGATGAGAAAATCTGATCGGAAAGCAGCACTGATGGAGTTGAAGCAGCAGACAGGAAGGCAGCTAGATATGAATTAGCGGAAGATATAGTATGAGACAAGAAAAAATGAACATGCCCAAGATTAAGATCTGCGGATTAAGCCGCCCGGAAGATATTACCTATATAAATGAGGCAAAACCGGATTATTGCGGATTTATCATCGATGTGCCAAAGAGCCGGAGAAATGTATCCATTTCGAAAGTTCGTGAATTGGTTCAAAATCTTGAATCGCAGATTTGCCCGGTCGGAGTATTTGTCAATAAAGACTGCGGCGAGGTCGCACAATTATTAAATGAAGGAACCATTCAGATCGCTCAGCTTCACGGGCAGGAAGATGAGGCATATATAAAGAAGTTGAAAAGTCTGACAGACCATCCGGTGATGAAAGCGTTTTCGATTCAGGAGAAAAAAGATCTTGATGCGGCGGCAGCGAGCAGTGCAGATCTGATTCTTCTCGATCACGGAAAAGGTGGAACCGGCAAGACATTTGATTGGAGTCTTTTGGAAGGCTGGACAAAGCGGCCGTATTTCCTCGCAGGAGGACTGAATCCGGAGAACATACCGGAGGCAATACAGCGAATACACCCTTGGGGAATTGACCTGAGCAGTGCAGTGGAGACAGATGGAAAGAAAGATCGTGAGAAAATTCTTCAAGTTGTGAAAACTGTGAGAAATTTTGAAAGCAGTAAACATTTTTAGGAAATAAAAGAGTATATAGGTGAATGAATAAATTTACCAAAACAATAGAAACAAGAAAGAAGGAGAGACAACCATGACAAAAGGAAGATACGGAATCCATGGTGGGCAGTACATTCCGGAGACACTGATGAATGCAGTGATCGAATTGGAAAAGGCGTACAACTACTATAAAAATGACAAAGAATTTAATGACGAACTGAATACATTATTAAATGAATATGCAGGCAGACCATCTCTTTTATACTATGCAGCACGTATGACAGAAGATCTTGGCGGGGCGAAAATTTATCTGAAACGAGAAGACCTCAATCACACAGGTGCCCATAAGATCAACAACGTGTTAGGTCAGGTTCTTCTTGCAAAGAAGATGGGAAAGACAAGAGTGATCGCTGAGACCGGTGCAGGACAGCATGGGGTTGCAACAGCGACAGCAGCGGCTCTGATGGGAATGGAATGTGAAGTTTTCATGGGAAAAGAAGATACAGAGCGTCAGGCACTGAATGTATACAGAATGCGTCTTCTCGGAGCACAGGTACACGCGGTTACAAGTGGAACTGGTACTTTAAAGGATGCTGTTTCGGAGACGATGCGTGAGTGGACAAGAAGAATTGATGACACACATTATGTACTCGGATCCTGTATGGGACCGCATCCATTTCCGCAGATCGTGCGTGATTTTCAGGCAGTTATATCTAAAGAGATCAAGGAGCAGATCCTTGAAAAAGAAGGAAAACTCCCGGATGCAGTGCTTGCCTGTGTCGGCGGTGGATCCAATGCGATCGGTGCATTTTATAATTTCATTGAAGATGAAGGCGTGCGCCTGATCGGATGCGAGGCGGCAGGACGCGGCGTGAATACAGCAGAGACAGCTGCAACGATCGCGACCGGTAAGCTTGGAATCTTCCACGGAATGAAATCTTATTTCTGTCAGGATGAGTACGGACAGATCGCACCGGTTTACTCAATCTCAGCCGGACTGGATTATCCGGGAATTGGACCGGAGCATGCAGACCTTTATGATAAGGGAAGAGCAGAATATGTAGCAATCACTGATGATGAGGCAGTCGATGCATTTGAGTACCTTTCTAAATTAGAAGGAATCATTCCGGCAATCGAGAGTGCACATGCAGTTGCATATGCAAGAAAGCTTGCGCCGACAATGGGAAAAGACCAGATTATCGTAATTAATATTTCGGGACGCGGCGATAAGGACTGTGCAGCAATCGCACGTTACAGAGGGGAGAATCTTCATGAGTAGAATACAGGAAGCATTTAAAGGAAAGAAAGTATTTATACCATTTGTCACATGTGGTGATCCGGATCTTGAGACAACAAAACAGATCGTCTATGAGATGGAGAAAGCAGGGGTGGCGTTGATCGAGCTTGGAATCCCATTTTCCGATCCGACAGCAGAAGGACCGGTCATTCAGGGCGCAAACCTGCGTGCGCTGACAGGAGGCGTGACGACAGATAAGATCTTCGATATGGTAAAAGAAATCCGTCAGAATACACAGATTCCGCTTGTTTTTATGACATATGCAAATGTTGTGTTCTCTTACGGAACAGAAAGATTTCTTGAGAAAGCGAAAAATGTCGAAATGGATGGTCTGATTCTTCCGGATGTTCCATTTGAAGAGAAAGAAGAATTTGACATCGTGTGCAAAAAGTACGGAATCGATCTGATCTCATTGATTGCACCGACTTCTCATGACCGAATCCGGATGATTGCAAAAGAAGCATCGGGATTCGTATATTGTGTTTCCTCACTTGGTGTAACAGGAACAAGATCTGCGATCACGACGGACATCGGAGCAATGGTGAAGCTTGTAAAAGAGGAAAATGATATTCCATGTGCGGTCGGATTCGGAATCTCCACTCCGGAGCAGGCGGCGAAGATGTGTCAGAGCGCCGACGGTGCGATCGTTGGAAGTGCAATCGTTAAGTTGTGTGAGAAATACGGAAAAGACTGCGTGCCGTATGTTGCAGAATATGTAAAGAGTATGGTTGAAACTTGTAAATAAGTGAAAAGGATATGAAATTCGAGCCTTCTTTTAATGTTACTGTTCACACGGTGTGCGACCAGCAACGCATCTCGCCATTTTAAATCGCCTTTGGCGATGGGGCGAGATGCATTCAAGCCCAAACATGCATCCTCCGTGCCAATCAGCGAAGTGATTGACACGGGAGTGAACAGTAACCTTTTGATAACAATAGGAAAATACCTCTTTTGATAAGGAGCCAGATGTGGTATCATAGATATTAGATTTGTTGCTTGATCTATGATACGAATCCGAAAGGAGACTACGAATGAAGAATCGAAAACAGCCTTTATTCAAAAGCTTTGGCTATGCCTTTGAAGGAATTTGGACAGGGATTTCAAAAGAGAGGAATATGAAGATTCATTGCCTTGCAGTGATTCTTGTAACAGCAGTTGGAACCTTTGTAGGATTAACACCGATGGAATGGTGTATCTGCCTTCTCCTTTTTGGAATGGTGATCTCACTGGAACTCGTGAATACGGCAGTGGAAGCTGTTGTCGATCTTGTGACAGAAGAGAGAAAGCCACTTGCTAAGATCGCGAAGGATACGGCAGCTGGTGCAGTGCTTTTTACGGCAATCATGGCTGTGATCATAGGGTGTATCATATTTATACCTCATTTTATGAGGATTGCGGGAATTGCATAGCAATGGAGTAATCCGGTTACATCAGTGAGTGGCAAAAATTATTTTTGACACTCACATCATTTTGCACTACTGTAATGGAAAGAAAAGCAACCAGAAAGGAAAACAAAGAGATGGATGAGAATAAAGTAATTGTCAGTACAGAGATGAAGCAGACATTGGTGAATCTGCGAAATCTCGAAGAGATTTATGTGATCATGTCAGGGGTGACGAAGATGCCGTTTGTCCTCTGTGATGAAGAGACATTTGATGACGAGGTTCTGGTTTATTATCAGGAAGAGTCTGCAAAGGAAAAGGCAAAGACGCTTGCAGAAGATCGTTATCATGTAGGAATTGCCAAAATTGAAAAGAATGCCAGACTTGGATTTTTTACAAACCTGTATACAATGGGCGTGAATGCACTGGCAGTGAATGTTGGTACAGAGGAGGAGATCAGGATTCAGCTGGAACAGCTTGTAGTTCGTAAGAATAAGGAAGAACTGCCTGAAGGAAAGAAACTGATCGAGAATCCGGAGCTTCATCTGACAGCAATGTATCTGATGCAGGAGATGCACCGCAGTATCGGACCGGAGATGCCGGAGAATGTGAAGGAACTTCAGGAAGAGATGATGGCGCATTATAAGAAAGGAACCTTTATCGTAGGAGTTCAGGAAGATAATCAGGTCCCACTTCTGAGACAGCCGGACGGAAGTCTGTATCAGCCGATCTTTACAGATATGATAGAATTTACCAGATTTGCACAGGGCAAGAAGATGAAGACAGCAGCAATCCCGGCGGATAAGATTCCGGAGATACTGATCCCGGATGCAAAGGGAGTTGCAATCAATCCATTTGGTGTGAATGTACGTCTGGATATTACAAAAGCAAATAAGCAAAATCCAGAAGCGTAAAATGAAGAGAAAATAATTTAAATCAAAAGAAAAACTTTAATTTATTAAAATAATCACTAAGTAACATATTCAACAAAAAAACAGGATAAATATTGTTGAATATTACAGATTGACTGTTGGAAGTGAGTATGGTTATACTATACGTGGTTAAAAGAGAAAAGCGCACGATAGAGTGTTACTGGTAAAGCAGGCATAAACTATCCTTAATAAGTTCACCAGATAAGGAGGACTTGGTTATTGAGGATTAGTTTATGCCTTTTTTGCGCATTATAGTATAGGATAAGTAAGTTGCAGAACTGTGCCAGCACAAGAAACTATGGGATGCGTCAACTCTATAAGAAATGATACTAGGAGGATTACAGATGAAAGACAAGATTTTTGGAGTATTGCAGAGAATCGGAAGAAGTTTTATGCTTCCAATCGCAATTCTTCCGGTAGCAGGACTTCTGCTTGGAGTAGGAAGTTCATTTACAAATGCAACGATGATTGAGACATATCATCTTCAGGCAATTTTAGGCGAGGGGACAATTCTGAATTCCCTGCTCACAATTATGAGCAAAGCGGGAAGTATTATTTTTGATAACCTGCCGATTATTTTTGCTGTCGGTGTAGCAATCGGTATGGCGAAGAAAGAGAAGGAAGTTGCGGCACTTGCGGCAATGATCTCTTTCTTTGTAATGAATGCAACAATGAATGCCATGCTTCTGATCCGTGGAGATCTTCTTGCAGACGGAACGCTTGGAGCCGGAGTTCTGGAAGGAACTGTGACAAGTGTCTGCGGAATCCAGACATTACAGATGGGTGTATTTGGCGGTATTATCGTTGGACTTGGAGTAGCAGCACTTCATAATAAGTTTTACAAAATCCAGCTTCCGAATGCACTGTCATTCTTCAGTGGATCAAGATTTGTTCCGATTATTTCAACATTGACTTATGTGGTTGTCGGAATCGTACTCTATTTTGTATGGCCAACAGTTCAGAATGGAATCTATGCACTTGGCGGACTTGTAACAGGAACAGGCTATATTGGAACATTGATCTTTGGTATTATTAAGAGAGCGTTGATTCCATTTGGACTTCACCATGTATTCTATCTTCCGTTCTGGCAGACAGCGGTTGGAGGAACAATGGAAGTTGCGGGACAGCTTGTACAGGGCGGTCAGAACATTTTCTTTGCGCAGCTTGCAGATCCATCCACAGTACATTTCAGTGCGGATGCGACAAGATATTTTTCCGGTGAGTTTATCTTCATGATCTTCGGCCTTCCAGGTGCGGCACTTGCAATGTATCAGTGTGCAAAACCGGAGAAGAAGAAACAGGCAGGCGGACTTTTGCTTTCTGCAGCACTTGCATGTATGATGACTGGAATCACAGAGCCACTGGAATTCTCATTCCTGTTTGTGGCACCGATCCTTTTTGTAGTACAGGTGATCCTTGCAGGATCCGCTTACATGATCGCGCATATGTTAAATATTGCAGTCGGACTTACATTTTCCGGTGGATTTATTGATCTGTTCCTTTTTGGTATTCTTCAGGGAAATGCAAAGACCAGCTGGATCAGAATCATCCCGGTAGGAATTATTTATTTCTTCTTATATTACATCATCTTCCGTACATTAATTCTGAAGCTGAATCTGAAGACACCGGGAAGAGAAGATGATGATGCGGAAACTAAATTGTATACAAAAGCTGATTATAAAGCAAAAGTAGATGGAAATGATGCAGATTCTGAAAATGAAATGACACCGGAAGATCAGAAGAGCGCACTGATTACAAGAGGACTTGGGGGAAAGAAAAACATTTCTGATGTAGACTGCTGTGCGACAAGACTTCGTTGTACGGTAGTAAAGCCGGAACTGGTAAATGAAGATGTCTTAAGAATGACATCCCCATCCGGAATCGTAAGAAAAGGACAGGGAATCCAGGTAATCTACGGACCGGCTGTTTCTGTGATTAAATCCAATCTAGAAGATTATCTGGAGAAAGCTCCGGATGTGGAATATCTTCCGGAAGAAAACGAAAACAGCGCAGAAGAAACGAATAAATGTGCAGAAACAAAAGATGAAGCGAAGAAAGATGAGAACAAAACTGTTGCAGCCGGAACTGTAAAGAAAGAGCTTTGCTCTCCATTCACAGGAGTGGCAGCACCAATCGAAGAAGCGTGTGACGAAGCATTTGCAGGGAAAATGATGGGAGACGGTTATCTGGTTCGCCCGGAAGAGGGAATGGCTTATGCGCCGGAAGATGCAACTGTATCTTTTATCTTCCCATCAAAACATGCAGTTGGTCTGACTAGTGATGACGGAACCGAATATCTGCTTCACATTGGCGTGGATACTGTAAATCTGGATGGAAAAGGATTCGAAACTTTTGTAAATGACGGAGATCGAGTAAAAAAGGGTGACAAACTGATAGGTTTTGATATAAAATATATCCAAGAGCATGCAAAATCCGATGAATGTATGGTTGTATTTACAAGTCTTCAGGAAGGTGAAGAGATCAGAATGTCTAAGAGCGGAAAAGTAGAGAAGCTTGAGAAGACAGCAGAAATCGTAAGCTTGAATTAAGATATTTTGGAAAGAAAGAGAGGCTCCGGGGGGATGTATCGAGTCATTAAAGTTCTGAATAATAATGGGATTCTTGTATATCATGTTGAGACAGGGAAGGAGATGATCCTTCTCGGAAACGGTGTGGGATTTGGAAAGAAACCTACAGAACAGATCGAGAAACTTCCCGGAGCCAAAGTATATTCTCTTGTCACAAGAAGGAAGCAGGAGTCTGTTCTGAAAACGGTCAATGGAATCCGCCCGGAGTTTATTGAGGCAACAGGAAAGATCATTGAAGAAGCAGAGAACGTGTTTCAGAAGATCAATCATGAGATGTTGCTTCCGTTGGCAGATCATATTGCGCTTGCAGCGAAGAGAGCGAAGGAGAACCGCCAGCTTCCGAATCCATTTACACCAGATATCCGTGTGTTGTTTGGAGAGGAGTATCAAGTGGCCCTGAAAGGGCGGGAAATAATACAGCAGCTGACAGGATATGAAATCTCAGAGGATGAAGTCGGATTCATTACGCTACATATCCATGCAGGCCTTTCTGATGAGGCAGTATCCCAGACTCTGGATGCGACCAGGATTGTAAATGAAGGGATTGCCATGATTGAACAGGAATTCGATCAGAAGCTGGAGAGCGGCTCACTTGGATGTACACGTCTGATGAGTCATATGTATTATATGATTCTGAGAACCCGTAAGGGTGAAGGGACGAATGCAGACTTTAATGATTTCATTTTTCAGAATTACCCAAGGACCGGAGAGGCGGCGAAGAGAGTGTGTGACTATATGTCCAGACAGCTGAAACAACCGGTCGCAAAAGAAGAGATCGGATTTCTTGCAATCCATATCCAGCGGGTTATCTCGCCGGATACGGTATGACCGTGTGCTCTTGAAATACTGTATACTATGATATATAGTAGTGGATAAGAGCGAAAGGGGAATCCGCAGAATGTATAAGATTCTAATCATAGAAGATGACCTTGTGATGGCAGGGGCAATTAAAAAAGAGATGGAAGCGTGGGGAAATGAAGCACGTTATGTGGAAGATTTTGCAAAGGTTCTTGAGACATTTGCAGAGTATGGTCCACATCTGGTGCTTTTGGATATCACGCTTCCTTTTTATAATGGATACCACTGGTGCAGCGAGATCCGTAAGATATCGAGCGTGCCGGTGATCTTTATCTCTTCAGCAGCGGATAATATGAATATTATCATGGCGATGAATATGGGCGGAGATGACTTTGTGGCAAAACCGTTTGACTTAAGTGTACTGACAGCGAAGATTCAGGCTCTGCTGAGGAGAACATATGATCTATCAGGAAAAGTACCGATGCTGGAACATAGAGGAGCAATCCTGAACCTCTATGATACAACAATGACTTATAATGGAGAAAAAATAGAGTTGACAAAGAATGAATTTCGTATCTTGCAGACATTGATGGAGAATAAAGGACGCGTGGTCAGCAGAGACACGCTAATGACAAAGCTGTGGGAGACAGACAATTATATCGAAGAGAATACATTGACAGTCAATGTCGGAAGACTTCGGAAAAAGCTGGAAAAAGCGGGAATGGAAGGCTTTATCAAGACGAAAGTCGGCGGTGGATATATCATCGAGAAGGAGTAAAAATGTTTTTACAATATTTGAAAAGAATCCGATTTGTGCTTCTGTGGAGTTTGCTGTGTGCGGGAATCTTTTTTCTGATTTTTGTGTTGGAAGAGATTAATCTGAAGGCAGCGGTTTATCCGACAGTGTTGTGTCTGGCATTTGGATTACTTTTTCTTCTCTGTGGATATTTGCGGTATAAGAAAACCGGGCAGAAGCTGGAACATTTGCTGCAAGGAGAAGGACCTTATGAGGATTCACTTCCGGTGGCACAAGATGGAATTGAGTTAGGATATCAGGAGCTGATCAGAAAAGAAGAACAACAGCAAAGAAAAGAACATGCCAGATGGGAGAAGTCCGGTCAGGACATGGAGGACTATTATGCAACCTGGGTGCATCAGATCAAGGCACCGATTGCTGTGATGAATGTATTACTCCAACAAGAAGATACCGAGACGAATCAGAATCTGAAAGCCGAACTGTTCCGGGTGGAGCAGTATGTGGAGATGGCACTTGGGTATGTGCGTCTTGACAGTGGCACGAAGGATCTGGTGATCGCACGGTATCCTTTGGATGAAATTGTAAGAAAATCGATCCGTAAATATGCAGGACAGTTTATTCGAAGGAGAATCCGTCTGATCTATGAAGGGACAGACCAGATTGTGCTGACGGATGAGAAATGGCTTTCGTTTATTATTGAACAGTTGTTATCCAATGCAGTGAAGTATACGCTGAAAGGAACAGTGACGATCACTGTCAGTGAAGAAAAGAAACTGACGGTTACAGATACCGGAATGGGAATTGCACCGGAAGATCTGCCGAGAATCTTTGAAAAAGGATATACGGGATATAATGGAAGAATGGAACGGAAATCAACGGGAATTGGTCTGTATCTGAGTCAGATGGCGGCAAAGAAACTTGGGCATCAGATCACGGTAGTGTCGAAGCTGGGGGAAGGCAGCAGTTTTACGATTGATTTGGCAGAGTATCCGTTGAGATCAGAGTAAAACGCTAAATCACACAGAGAGAAGCAAGTGACAAAATTGTCACATCAGACAGCTGGAATGTCACAGAAATCAATGTTGGCATTCTGGCTGTATTGCTATACTGAGGATGTTGAAAGAAGAGGAGGTCGTAAGAAATGACAGTTTTGGAAGTAGAAAATTTGAAAAAAATATACCGTCCCCGTTTTGGCGGTAATCAGGTACAGGCACTCTCTAAGGTGACATTCTCAGTAGAAGAGGGCGAATATGTAGCAATCATGGGAGAGAGTGGTTCGGGTAAGACGACATTACTGAACATGCTGGCAGCATTGGATAAACCAACTGAAGGGGAAGTTTATCTGGATGGAAAACCGTTATCAGCAATCCGTGAGAAGGATCTGTCCAAGTTCAGGAGAGATCATCTTGGGTTTGTATTTCAGGATTTCAATCTTTTGGATACATTTAATCTAAAGGACAATATCTTACTGCCACTGGTACTGCAGGGAGTTGATTACAGGAAAATGAATGTCAGGATGATGCCAATCGTGAAAGAACTTGGAATTGCAGGACTTCTGGAGAAGTATCCCTATGAGGTGTCAGGAGGACAGAAGCAGCGTGCAGCAGTGGCGAGAGCGCTGATCACAGATCCGAGACTGATCCTGGCGGATGAGCCGACCGGGGCACTCGATTCGAAATCAACGGATGAATTGCTCGGGGTATTTGAGCGGATCAATCAATCGGGACAGACGATCCTTATGGTAACACATTCTGTCAAAGCAGCGAGCAAGGCCGGGAGAGTGTTATTTATTAAAGACGGAGAAGTTTTCCACCAGGTATATAAAGGCGAACAGACAGATGAACAGTTCTATCAGAATATCTCAGCGACACTTACAATGCTTGCGACAGGTGGTGAGAGACAATGAAAAGTGGACTTTATCTGAAACTTTCCGTTAATGGAATTAAGAAAAATAAGAAGCTGTATCTTCCTTATCTGATCACTTGTATCTGTATGGTTATGATGTTCTATCTGATCGATTATCTTGCAGTGAGTCCGCAGTTTGCCAAGATCAAAGGTGGGGATACTATGCAGATGATCCTTGGATTTGGTTCTGGTGTGATCTCAATCTTTTCTCTGATCCTTCTGTATTACACAAATTCATTTCTGATCCGCAGACGACAGAGAGAGTTTGGGTTGTATCACATCCTTGGAATGGGAAAAATTGACCTTGTAAAAATCATGGTTCTTGAGAATCTGATCATCAGTGTTCTGACGATTGCAGGAGGAATCGTGGGAGGAATCCTGTTTTCTAAATTGGGGGAACTTCTGGCAGCGAAGATACTTGGAAGTAATGCCGGACTTTCTATGAAAATCAGTGTTCCGGCACTTGTGGCTACGGCACTGTTATTCCTGGTCATTTTTGCATTAATCATGCTTCGGATGATCGTGTCCGTCTATCGGTTAAAACCTGTAGAACTTTTAAAAAGTGAAAAGACAGGAGAGAAACCTCCGAAGGCAAACTGGATCTTTGCAGTACTCGGGTTGCTTCTGCTTGGTGTGGCTTATTATTTATCCCTGACAATCAAAGATCCGCTTGTAGCGATGATCTGGTTTATGGTTGCCGTCGTGCTGGTAATCCTTGCAACGTATCTGTTATTTATTGCCGGCTCGGTCACATTTTGTAAAATAATGCAGAAAAAGAAAGGATATTATTATAAAACAAATCATTTTATTTCACTTTCATCCATGATTTACCGTATGAAACGAAATGGGGCAGGATTAGCGTCTATTTGTATTCTGTCCACAATGGTTCTGGTTATGGTATCTTCTACAACCAGCCTGTATCTGAGTATGGAACATGGCTTGAATCTTCGATATCCGAAATCTGTCCAGATTGAGATGTACACGAAACCGGAGCAGACGGAAGAAATGAAAGAGAATCAGAATGGACAGATTATAGAGCTTGTACAGAAGGTTTTGAAAGAACATAACCAGACCGCGGAGAATCCGGAGAATTACCGGATGCTTACAGTCAGTGGAATTGTTTCAAAAAATGAAATCTATTTTAATCCGGAGAATGCTCCGGGAGTCAATGAAGTGAATACATTTGATCATTTAAAAATGTTCTATGCTCTGCCGTTGGAAGCGTATAATCGGATCATGGGGACGAATCTGGAGCTTGCTCCCGGGGAAGCGTATCTGTATGCGAAAGATTCCGATTTCCCCTATGATCAGATCACGGTGGAGAATTCCGGGACATGGAGGATTAAAGGACATTTGGATAAAATGATTTCAAATGGAAATAATATGGCAAATATGAACAGCAGCTTCTATCTGGTGGTTTCCGGACTGGAAGATATAAAAGCTTTGGAAGAAGGAAATGTTTCCGTTTACGGTGTCAATGGTTCTTATGAGAAATGGTACTACAATTTTGATCTGTCCTGTGGAGATGAAGAGCAGATCCAGATTCAAAACGAGATTGACAAGAAAATCAATGCATTGGCTGAACAGGAATCAGAGGAATCAGATACCCTATTTTTTGGAGCTTCTACAGACAGCAGAGCCGCATCAAGGGCTGATTACCAGGCTTTGTACGGCGGTCTGTTCTTCCTTGGAATCCTTCTTGGAGTCGTATTCATTCTTGGAATGGTGCTAATCATTTATTATAAACAGATTACAGAAGGCTATGAGGATCAGGACAGATTCCAGATTCTGATGAAAGTGGGGATGACACAGAAAGAAGTGCGTCAGACGATCAATTCTCAGGTAATGACAGTATTCTTCCTGCCTCTTGTGGTTGCCGGAATTCATACGGCATTTGCATTTCCAATGATAGAAAAAATGGTGCATCTGCTTGCTTTTTCTGACAGAAAATTCCTGATTCTGGTGACAGTGTGCTCCTATTTAGTATTTGCATTATTCTATATCATTGTCTACATGGTGACTTCGAAACAGTATTACAAAATTGTTAGCGGAAAACAGGAAGAAAGTCTTTTTTCTTAATTCAAAGAGTGATAGAATAGAATTATCAGAAAAAGGAGGACTTGCTTATGATGGATCACACAATTATTACAATTGGAAGACAGTTCGGAAGTGGCGGTCATGAAGTGGGAAACAGACTGGCAGAGAGACTGAACATTCCTCTTTACGATCACAATCTGATTCGAATGGCAGCAAGAGATCTTGGAATTTCGAACGAAGATGCTGGAAGAGTAGATGAGACGAGACTTGGAAATGTGTTATCAAGCTATTATATTGGAATGGGTGATTATACTACATTTATGCTCAGTCCGGAAGTGGAGAAACCATTAAGTGATCAACTTTTTGACGCACAGTCAGCAATCATCCGCAAGCTGGCGGAACGCGGACCGGGAATCTTCGTGGGACGCTGTGCAGATTATGTTCTTGGGGATTATTCAAATGTTGTGAATACATTTATCTATGCTTATAAGGATGATAGAATCAATCGAATCGTGGATATCTATAAGCTTTCCGAGAAAGAGGCTGTAGATAAGATTAAGAAGATTGACAGAGAGAGACGCCTGTATTATGAAGGTAGAACAGACCGTAAGTGGGGCAGTATTGAAGCGAATGCAATTCTGCTGAATTCAAGTCTTCTTGGAATCGATGGTGCGGTAGATGCACTTGAGGCGATTTATCATAAGTGGGAAAACAGATAACAAAATAAGCAGAAAAAATGAAATAATTAACAAAAAGTAAGAGGGTGTCGTTTAGTGCGACACCCTCTTTGCTACGTCTTTATTCTGGAATCTGTATTTATTTCATCATGCCGGCAAGAATTTGATTGACTTCTTTACCATCAGCTTTGCCTTTTACCTTCGGCATGAGTTCTTTCATGATCTTACCTTTATCCTTTGCTGTAGGAGCATCGATACCAAGATCTGCAAGAACGGATGTGATCACTGCTTTGATCTCATCTTCGCTCATCATCTTTGGTGCATATTCTTCAAGAACAGCAAGACGCTTCTGAGACTCTTCAATCAGATCTGTACGATCTTCAGGTGTCATATCAATTGTTTCTTTTAACTGTTTGATTTCTTTTAAGATTACCTGTCCTTCTTCCTCTTCTGTCAGGTCGGCACGTTTGTCGATAGCTTTATTCTTCAGAGAGGAGAGCAGAAAGGAAAGTGCGGCTTTTCGTTCTTTGTCTCCTGCCTTCATTGCAGCGACCATAGCGCTTCTGATTTCATCAATTTTGCTCATTTTAGAGTCCTCCTTATGATTCATTAAGATAAATTTTAGCAGATGATGATTTATATTGCAAGAGTACACTCTGTTTTTAAACTTTTCATTACTGTAAGTTATTATCAAAAAACATTGAATATTGTACATAAATATGTTATTCTATCTCAAAGCATATTTTCTAAAACATCTAAATTCATATAAAGTTTCATTACAGGTAGAAGATACTTGTCAAATCAGAAAATTCATGCTTTTAAAATCCATTATTTAAAGCAGAGGTTTTCTGA
>OGJU01000188.1_pt1 | contig 77921 bp, 59 predicted proteins | sample 1572251 | NCBI WGS metagenome assembly OGJU01 (sample SAMEA2582144, study PRJEB24529) | metagenome | biome: Human gut stool | place: China | collected 2011
ACGACCGACAGAAGCGACCGGGTCTCCAAACACGAACACCGAAGACGAATAAGTACAAAATTAAACCTACGTATTCCAGTTTTTTAACAATTCAGTTTACTTATACCTCATGATATAACCCGATCTGTTTCAATCTTGAAATAATATCCGTATACTCTCACACATTATATCCCTGAGAGCAAATTTATTTCCGCTCTCTCTTTCTAACAACGATGTAAAATGGGAAAGAACACGCTGCTTTTAATACCAATACCTCTTCCAAAGTCTTTTCCATCACAATTTTCTCCGCATTTCTCAAATTAAACCTTCCTTTCAAATGATCTAATATCCTATCCGGCTTGTAACTTCTCCGACTTACCGTAATTCAAAACTAACCTGCTTACCGTTACTTCACCGACTAAAACTTACCCCTGCTATATCCCTCGTATTCCATACTGTACATATCAAAACCTTCTGCCTAATAGTCCTTTTTGATTTCATTTAAGGTAAACCCTTATTTTTCATAAAATTTATAAGCAACCTGTAAAGTCCTGACAGTTATTTTTTGGATACCGGGAATAGTTTTCAGCACTTCAATTCTATATTTCAATAATTTTGTCCCTAATGATTTACCCTGAAAGTCCGGATGTATGATATCCCAACTTATTTTCCCTATGGTTTTGTTTTCTGCAAAATTTATTCCACCACACCCGACAACATGACCAATCGGAATAAGGAAAGTTTTCTTTAAAGACCATTGCATCAATCATGGGTGTATAAAATTTTAAGAAATTTAGATTTATATATGACCCGTAGTAGCTGGAATAAAATCAAAAGTTACCATCATGTAATAGTAGAATAATATAATAACCGGGCGGAAAAGCTGCCCGGTTACATTTTCCAGCCCCAATACCGGCAATAGTAGGATGCCCGAAAACATCCCCTGATTATTGGGGAATGGTCTGGGTCTTACATTTAAAATCGATGTATCTGCCGGAGGCTCCAACAATATTCATAATACCTTTCCGGCCGTCTTCCGTTATAAAACCTATATTATCACCTTTTTTTACCTGAATTTTCGTTACTGTATTTGTAAAATCTATGGCTAGAATCTCTTTATCTTTCACCTTTGTAAAATTTATATCCTCCAGTTTTACCATACGGGTTCCCCGCATCTCTGTCAGTACATAATCCGTAATTCCCTGCCCTTTCAGTCTTTCAACGACCTCCGGATCTGTGGGTGAATAGATAAAATATTCCCTGGCGCCGTCAGAAATAGAATAAAAATCAATATAAGGAATATTCCTCTTATAATAAGTAGCTAAGTTGGGATTTACACCATAAAGAGCATCTTTTTCCGAAGAGTAAAAAGCATAATTCTTGGAAGTATAGGTATTGGCAAAAAAGAGCCCTTTCTTACTTTCTTTATAATTAGCAACCAGCATCGAAGAGGTTATAGTCTGGAATTTCCCATTGACGGCAGTTACCGTAAAATCCAGGCTGATTGATTCTCCGGGCAGAGGGGGAACAACGATGGGATATTCTATAATTGCAGTTTTCACCGGACGGCTTAAATATCCATTTGAATCCACTGTAACAGAGTCCACTAATACAATTGTCGGTAAAGCCGGAGCAGAATCCAGTTCATGACTAACATTCGAAATAACAACCCGTTCAAGTCCACTCATACTCTGCGCCATCAATTTATATACATACACATCCTTGGGATTTGCATAAGGTTCTTCTATGGCTTCCAGCATAATCAGACGCAGATTATCTTTTTCTTCAAAACGATCATCAATACTGTTACACCTCCAGCAACAGCATCCTAATAATAGAATCAATATATATTTAAATCTCATAACAAGCTATTTAAAATCATTAAACATTCATTACTCCCGTATAAACACCGGATTAGGCTCCATCAGGGTGTTGTAACTTACCTCATCGTCCGGAATCTGCCAGGCCAACTGTTTATCATCTGAATAAACAGGATTCAGCTCCGATATCAATCTTTTACCTGAAGATAAACGCATCCGGACAGCAGCAAACCATTCAGCTCCATTTTCTAGTCCTATTTCCCGGACAATTTCATAAAATATGATCCTGACCAAATCATCCCGGTCCGAAAAATCTTCTGCTTTTAAAAGCACATTGCCCGAACGCTGACGCAAATCATTCAAAGGAGCCAGAACATCTGCAACCGACGCCCCATTATGTTCCAACGCTTCAGCCTGAAACAGTTTCATCTGAGCCAAACGCATATAAAACATCGGACAATTTCCGTCCGTACGCCATAATTTCTTTAAAATCAACGTCTTATTTGTCGAATTAAACTGTTCATACAATACCGAATCGAAAGTCAAAGCATAACGGGTGTCATTGGTTGCGTTGAAAATATCGAGGAACTGCTCGTTGGGCTTATATTTTCCACACATCAATTTTTTTATACTGGCAACATTCATATCCACATCGGCCAACTTTTTAGCAGAAAGGAAACGGGAAAACATGATTTCAGTAGATTTATAACCGTTTTTAAAAACATTCTCAAAGCTCTCTTCCAGCTTAAATTCATAATCAGAAAGTACTTCATTTGCCAATTCCGGCACTTTTGCGTAATCTTCATCTGTTCCCCTCAGTAATAAAACTTCCACTTTGAACCCCTTTGCCAATCCTTTGGAAGCGGAAAAAACATCTTTATACCCAGGTCCGTAATTAATAGCATAATCCAAATCCTCCAGAATCAGATCATAAGTCTCCCGGACTCCGGAACGTTTCATATTATTATTACTCAGCGTCCCAGGCACACGACGCATCAATGGCCCGTATTTACTATCCAGGTCCCAGAAAAATGCATAATGCTTCATCAGATAAAGCTGAGCAAAAGCGCGCAGGAAGCGGGCTTCTGCAATAATCTCTTTTTTACGCCCCCCAACAAAGTTAGCATCGTTCACTTTTTCAATTGCTGCCAACAAATTATTGGCAGCATTAATCATTTGCCCACACAATTTCCATTTTTCCAGCAATTCCCTGTGTTCAGAAGGAACAGACAAAGCTTCCAGATTTCTCTCATAATCTGAAGATCTGTATGTCCCCTCCAACAGCCCACACCGATAGGCATCATCAACTAAATAATAAGCAGAAAACACACCATAGTCCCCCAGATAAGAATATACGCCCAGCAAAGCTGTTTCAGCAGAAGCCTGATCTGTGACAGCCGTTGCATCTGAGACTTGATACTCAGGAATCTCTTTATCAAATAAAGAATTACATCCGGATAGCAGGACCATCAGGACCATCACTAATATATAATCTATCTTATTCATAGGATATATCATTACTTAACTGACAATTTAATTCCAATATTATAGGTTCTAGTCTGCGGATAAGCAGTATAATCGACAGCAGCTCCTGCTATCTTATCGTTCCTGTTAAAACTTTCAGGATTTGGGCCGGGATAACTGGTAAAGGTATACACATTGGTAATCGAACCGAATAGTTCGGCACGATCAATAAAACCTGTCCGTCTCAACCAGTTAGCCGGCAACTGATAAGTCAAAGAAATATTATTGATCTTCAGATAAGAGGCATCATGCAGCCAAAAATCTGTCATCCCGTAATTCGTACCATTCAAACGGATTTTAGGATAATCGTTGGTCGGATTTTCCGGCGTCCAACGTTTTAAAGCGATATCTAACAAATTCTTCGGCCGGGCTGCATTAAACTGAAACTGCCTGCCTTCGGCATCCCAACTCTTCATATTCCCATAACTAAATGTTCCGGACATACTAAATGTAAATCCTTTATAAGTCAGACGGGTAGAAAAACCACCCGAAAAATCAGGCAATGAACTTCCCAGAACTGTCTTATCTTCATAATTATTCGCTGTAAAATTCACATAACCATCATTGGATAAATCCAATAATTTGATATCTCCCGGCGACAAAACATCCGAACTGAATTTCTGTTGATAGGGCATATCGGGATTTAAAGCTTCACATGCTTCAATTTCCTCCCAATTCTGGAAAATACCGTCACTCTTATAACCATAGAACAGTCCAACCGACTTCCCTTCTTCTATCACAGTATTATTCAATGCTGAAGATCCTGGAGATGAGACATATTTAGAATCCAGTCCCGTGACTTTGTTTAAATTCTTGGAAATATTGAAAGAAAACGACCAAGACAAATTACGGGTATTAATAATTTTAGCATTGATATCAAAATCTATTCCCCGATTCTCTATAGCTGCAAAATTTACATTTGCAGAAGGCAGGCCGATCCCCGGAGACAAGGTATACCGATAGAGCAGATCTTTTGTCTTTTTCTTATAGAATTCTAATGTCCCTGAAATACGGTTATTCTTAAAAAATCCATAATCCAAACCCAATTCATAAGAAACAGTTCCTTCCCATTTCAGGTTATTATTACCCATCGATCCTGGGACAATAGCAGGCTGATCCAGGTATTCCGTAGCATCATACAATGTTCTCCAGCCATATTCATCCACATATCCCATTCCTACCTTTCCAACGCTGGCACGCAATTTTAAAAAGTTAATCACTTTATTATGCCGGAGAAATTTTTCTTCTGTCAAATTATAAGCTACAGCCAATGAAGGAAAATAACTCCAACGATTGTCAGGAGAGAAACGAGACGAACCGTCTGCACGCCAGGATACCGTCAATAAATAACGATCATTAAAACTATAATTAGCACGGGCAACGTAAGATAACAAGAGAGCACCCTTGTCATATCCCATCTGATCTTTATAAGTAACTCCCTGCCAAATTGAAGTCTGAGTTTTATCATCAGGAAAATCAGCAAAGGTCATAGAGGCATAAGAATTTTTGGAATCTGTCAAAGTTCCCACCATTGTAATATCAAAATTGTGTTTCTTTATACGTTTCCCATACATAATCTGTCCCATCAATTCCTGATTTTCAGACAGACGTTCTGTATTCGTCAACTGACCTTTCTGTCCTTTGTATCCACCACTCCCATATAAAGTCATACTCGGATAAAAATCCCGCCCTTTACTTTGTTTATAGTTATAGGAATATTGTAATCTAAGACTCAGTCCTCCGAACGGTCTGGACACTAAATAAGAGGTAATATTAGCCCCCAGATCCTGGTTCACATTATCTCTTTCCTTGGCTTCAATCATTGGATTAGATTCAAACCGTTCTTCTCCCTGATACATATATTTATGAACATAATAACTTCCATCTTCGTTGTAACAGGGTAAATCGGGCCGGGCTTCTGCAGCAACGTTAAAATTTTCCGTCTGTCCGCGTTTACTAAGATCCCCTCTGAAAGTCACTCCCATTTTCAACCATTTATTGAGATCGGTATCGAGGTTCAAATTCAGGTTATGACGACGGTTGGAAGTATTCACCAGCATCCCCTCCTCATCTATTAAGCCATAGGAAACAGAATAATTGGAAGAGTGTCCCCCTCCCCTTACGCTGATATTATGTTTATGTACCCTGGCAGGCTGCATCAATAGTTTCATCCAGGGAGTATTCACCTCCCCAAAATATCCCGGAGTGGTATAGTCTTTATAATAACGATAATCACTCAAATTCGTATACCCCTGCTCCTGGGCAGAATTACGGGTGGCTTCCAATAGCAAAAGTTTAAATTCTTCTGTATTCAGAACATTAATATCTGACACCAACTGACGTGTTCCAAAGGTATAATCGTAACTGATCAACGGTTTCTCATTCCGGCTTCCCTTTTTCATCGTGATTAAAATCACTCCGGCAGATGCCCGGGAACCATAGATTGCCGATGAAGATCCACCCTTCAATACATCAATACTTTTAATATCAGAAGGGTTCAGCTGATTGATAGAGAAATCGGAAGGCATAGGTACCTCATCGACAACAATCAGAGGTGAAGTATTCCCGGACAAGGAAGCACATCCCCTGATTTGTATCTGTACTTCTTCACCGGGAGCACCACTACCGGTCAGAATATGGAGCCCCGACACCTGTCCCTGAATAATAGTACCAATGTCTGCGGCAGCAGACTCTTCAATCAAACGAGTATCTACACTGGAAACAGAACCGGTCAAATCTTTTTTCTTTACAACACCATATCCAACCACCACTGCTTCTTCCAGACTATTCTGTTCTTCTTCCAAAATTACATTACACTCCGGACCGGTAACCACAATTTCCTGAGTTCCCATCCCTAAAAATGAAAACCGTAAAGTCAAACCTATCTTAGGTAAAGAAATTTTATAGTTGCCATCAACATCGGTAACCGTGCCCATAGTAGTTCCTTTCACCAACACCGTCACTCCCGGCAATGCCTGTCCCCGGTTATCGGTTACTCGGCCGTTCACTGTACACTGTTGCTCCTGCGTCTGTTTTTTCCGGATCACCACTGTTTCTCCCTCGATGGTATACTCCAGTCCCGTCTTCCGCCCGGTAAGTAGGCTATCGAGCGCCTGTTGCAGCGTCACCGACTGCAAATGCACGGAAATGTCCGTATAGGGCTGCAAGTCCTTGGAATTGAACAGGAAATTATAACGCGTCTGACTGCGCAATGCTTCGATCGCACGGATCAAAGATGTTTTTTCAACCTTCAGGTTGACCCGGGGTGCCGTTTTCTGCTGGGCGGTAGCCGGAAGATTCAACATTCCTCCCAGCAACAGGCAGAGCCACCATTTCAGGGCCATCCTTCCCAAGCAGGAAATTTGCCTTAGATAATTTTTTTTCATACGTTTGTAAAATTAAAAGTGATTGTTGAGCAATCGGCAATCCTGTACACGGGAGATGGAGTCAGCATCGCCCGTGTTTCTTAATCTATCGGAAGGTATCGCCTTTTGCGTAACCTTAAATTAAACTATTTCAATCGCTATCAGTCCCACCGGTATGCCGCTCCCCAAGCCAGACCTTTGTTCCTTGCCGTTCATAACGGATGTTCCATGCCTTGGAAAGCATATCCAGCGCCTCGTCGAGCGTCTGAGAACGGTTCATATAAATGTGTACCCGCGATTCCCGGAACAAGCTGTGATCGTACATCATTTCCACATTATACCAACGTGCCAGTTCGTCGATCACCTGTTCCAACGAAGCGTCCTTGAATACGAACTCCCCATTTTTCCAAGCCAGTGTGGACATCAGGTCGGCCTTACCCACGATCAGCGCATGCGCTTCACCGGCAGCGATCCGGCATTGCTCACCGGGTTGTAACACAACAGCCTCCTGGCCCCTGGCCACTTCCACCTTCCCATGAACCAGGGTAGCCACAGCTTCCTCTCCCCCATACGCTTTCACATTGAACTGTGTACCCAATACCCGCACCGTTCCCTCACGGAAATCCACCCAAAACGGGCGTTCTCTTTCCTTCGCCACCTCGAAATAAGCCTCACCTTCCAGAAAGACCCTGCGTTCGCCGTCTCCGAAAGCCTCCGGAAACCTCAGCCGCGTCTCTGCATTCAACATCACCCGTGTCCCGTCGGCCAGCACCATCCTATACTCCCCACCCCGCGGCACCATGATTTCGCCATAACGAACGGTATCTCCTCCCGGTCCGCTTGCCACCGCTTCCTGCCGGATCACTCCCCCCGTATCCACACGGAATCCGGGAATCGAACCGGACAACCTACCGGGCCCGAGTTCATGCCTGCTACCATCGGACAACAGCAACTGCACCGCCTGTACCCCCTGTTCCTGCCCATCCGGCATCATCCTGCCTTCACGCGTACCCGGCAACCATACGCTCCAACCAATCCCTACCGCCAAAAGCACACAAGCCACCGCAGCAGCCCAACGGAAAATCATCCTGCGACGCCATATAGACACAGGCATCGTCTGCCAAATCCGCCGCATCCGCTGTTCTATTTCCCCATCGGGGATTTCCTCCCCGGCATAGAACCCCCGGGCATCTTCCACAAATCGCTTCCGTTCAGCCGACCCGCCTGCCCAGGATTCCACTTCCTCCCTTTCCTCCCGGGAAGCTTTTCCCATCATTACTTTTTTGATTTTATCTATTTCCATACCTCGTCATTAACCGTCTTTATAAGTAAAACAACCTTACACAAAAACAGGGGACAAGAAAAAGCATATTTTTTTTAATTTTAGTAAAAATATGTCCGATAGCCCGAACCATTCAGAAAGAAATAAGATTCCACCAACCACACACAATAATACCTCCGGTCAACATTTTGAAGAATAATACGAAATAGCTGAATAACACTGATCCGGAAATGGAATCCTTTAAATTTTACCCAAGACAGACCATAAGAAATACACCACAGGCAATGCCTCCCGTATAGCTTTGTAGGCCCTCTTGACATGGGTATGCACAGTGACTTCCGAAAGGTTCAGTTCTCTGGCAATCTCCTTATAGCTCATATCCCTGAAAATCTTCATTTCAAGCACCTTGCGCTGTTGCTCCGGAAGTTTACGCAAGCAGTCCTGCACCTTTCCGAACAGGTCCTCTCCCTCTTCGTATTGCAGGGACCCCATATAAATCAAGGCTTCGGTAAGTTTTGTCCGGTTGGTATCTTCCACACGGAGATGCTTGTAATAATTCAGGCAGGAATTTTTCACCGAAGCATAAAGATAAGTACTCACCCGTGTATCCTCCGGCAGCGTTCCCAGAACAGACCAAAAATGCATAAACGTATCCTGCACCACATCCTCCGCCATCTCCGCATTCATAAGATAAGAGAAGGCAAAACGATATAACCGGGGTCCCATTTCCTTGAAAATCCGCTCAAAAGCCCGATGAGACCGTCGCCTTAAATCTCCTGCCAATTCTGCATATAAAACTTCATCACCGTCACCACTCATAGCACAGACGTTACTGAACTGCAATATTGGTTAAAATAATTTACATAAACAATCCCCATGATCGTTTTTCCGCGGATTTCAACAGTGGAAAAGTAAATTTTACCCGGATCGAAAGTAAATAAACGCAAACCAGTAGTCTTCAACCGATAAAGCCCGGGATGTTCCAATACCCACCCGGCCTCTTTCCCAGTAAATGACCGTTCACATAGATCTCACTCCGGTTATAAATCCCTTCAAAATAAAGAAAAACCTTTTCTTACCGTTTATCTGCAGGAATCCGAAAAAAACTAAGCAGAAGCAGAGATCCTCCCTAATTTTTTAGTTTCGAGCTATCTGGCTGAGAAGTAAGAGGTTACCGTTTGGGGTGATACGGACAGGTAACGATTTAGAAATGAGCGGAGTGCTTTGAGGTACATTGTTTTGAATAGCCAAAGAACGCTCACCATTTCGGTCGCAAATATACAAAATTTCGCCAAAAAGAGAGAACTCTTTTGATTCATTATATTGAGACCTCAATGTTTTGGTATAAAGTATCCTTCCTTATATATGATCTGAACTAATAATTCATTCCGATTCTTATTGAGCTTTCTAAAGTTGAGATTATATCCATCATATATCTTCGAACCTCCTATCAAATGTTATAATATCTGATCTATTCTTGCGACATTGTATTTCTCATAATCATCCAGCTGGTTATAATATTTTCCAATAAGCTCGCGATCATCTGGATTATTCTCTTTTACATCATAGTATTTCACCACATTAAAAGATGCACCAATGTCACTAACCTGTCTTCCTAATCTTGTATCTGCACTATATTCAAGCCTGAGTAATAACGCTTCAATGCCATTAACTTCATCAACATTTACACCCTTGCGAGTTGATTCAAATTGTTTGTAGAGCAAATTAAATAAACCGAAATATTTTACTACTTGGTAACGGAGCATATTAAAAACAAAATTAGCAGCCTTTCTAACTCCCTTATCCACATCCCCTTCTTTTCTAATATAATAATTTACCGAGCCTGAAAATCCTTTAGAAATAAAAGCAGAAATCATACCAACAAGATAACAGTTACCAGACTGATCATTTCCGTTCTCTACATAAAAACGTAAATTGTCATTTTTGATAATTGGACGGATAGTTTGACATATAAGTTCAAGACCTGGAAGATAAGACTTCCTTTGGCCAACGTAACGTCTTATTAACTCTGTTATCTTTTCATGATCTGTTGTTGAAAAGCGAGCAATTGTATTGTACAAATAAATCTTGTCATCATATGATATTGTTCTAAACTCCTCAAAACATGCTTTAGGCATTATTCCACTTTCTTTGATAGCCTCTAACTTCTTTTTCCTATTTTCTTGCTCGATTGTGAGATAATTGGAATCTGATAGAACAATATCCACATCTTTTTTATCAATATTCTTGTCGAAAAATTTATGTTGCAACAATTCGTCCTCTTCGTTCATTCGATCCGCAAAATTTTTATCTAGAATAAAGACCCGCCCTTGATAATGCTGCATAAATCTACCAGCTCGCCCCTCTATGTTCTGTGCATCAAACTTTTTTAAGTCTTTCGTTCCTTTTTTCCCAGAAAGCACTATCACGTTTTTAGCTGTGGTATTTACCCCCTCTGTGATAGTAGTAGTACATATTAGAATCTTTAAAATATTCTGATTAAACAGTGAAATAATTTCCTGCTGTATATACTTTGGAACTGAACCGTGGTGTATACCAATTCCTTTTTTTAATGCTTTCGAAACAATCCATTGTGCTCCCCTCCCATTCGCAAATAAACTATCTATATGGTTTGTAAGCCTGATTACTTTTTCGGAATCAACATCTTTGATACATTTATTTTCACTAATTAAAAATTTAGCATATTTTTCCGTTGAAGCTTTTGTACTGCAATAGACTATGGCATTTTCTCCTCGATTCAAAAGTTGTGTAACAAGTTGGACAACACGATCACTCTTTGTCTTATTTGTAAATGTCAAGTGAAACGTGTTATCAATCTTAATGTTTGATGCTGTTTTGATAAAGACTTCCACCTTATTCACTATTTCGTAGTGATTGTAGTTAACAACAACAAAATCATAATAGTCAAGGAAAGTTTTAAATGAAAATTGTGTATCTTTTTTATCTTCGGTTGGAAGTGCTATATATGGACCTGCAAGTAAAGAATCTATATGTGGATTCTTTAGCAATTCGTGCAAAGCTATCCTGTAAGCAACATCTCGCTCATTCTCTTGAGCCACCTCGTCTATGATAAAACCATTATCAAGCTTATATATCTCATCTACAAATACAAAATCCAATTGAATTTCTTTGTTCTTATCCAAAAAAGACAAGAATCGTTCTGGAGTAAAAATAAAAAGATTCCGTCCGCTTATTTCCTCTTTATCACTGAGTGTATGAATCACATAGTTATCCTTTACCCACTTATATTCAGGCGATAAATGAATCTTAAACAAGTTCTCAGAAAGGAGAGAAAGGGTAGGAAAAATAAATGCTACATTAGTATACTCCATCTTCCTTACGATCTCGTAAATCAAAAATGTTTTTCCGAAAGATGTTGAAGCACTCAGAAAAAAACGATTTCTCTGTCCTCTCTTGAATCTTTCCAAGAGTTCTTTCTGGTAGCGATGCAACATGACACCTTCGCCAACTATCAAGCTGCTTTCATTGATATAATTTGAAAATGTCTGCAAAGTAACCTCTTCATCAACGTATTCTCCAACATTCAGCATCGGATAATAATACTGGGGGAGACCTGCTTGGTTAGCAAGATAATGCAAGAAGAGTCTATCCGCCTGAGACAACTCTTTTCCTTTCATAATGTCAAAAAAAGAACAAACAGCCTTAATCATTAAAGGCTGCAAATTTGAATCTTCCTTAGCTTGGTTAATAAGCTTTACGGCATCAGCTGCTGCTTTTGATTTATCCATTGCAAAACTTGTGTCTTAATAATACGACTATTATCCACATGAAAAAACAAGAAAAAGATTGTATATGGGATTGTTAGTGTAGGTTGCACAGCACTATATTTGGTTTGAATATATGATATTATACCCATTATGAGATCATCGTATACAGTCATTTTATCATCAAAGATAACCAGCATCGGATATACAAGGTGCATATTGTGTCGACTGGCTTCTTTTGCCATATTTATCAATGGGTCAGCTCGCCATTGATCAATAATCTCACGAATTCTACTTTTCGGTTCGATATGCTCATAGTGATTTTCCATCGCAATAAAATTCCGATTAAAGTAAGAATCAGAAAGAGCTTTGTCAATATTATTAAAGATAGAGTCTAATGACCTTTTATATCCATCCAAGTAAAATTTTGCTTCTCCAAAAAATAGAAATATTGTTTGATTGTCTTCTACCATCAAATATGAATCATAACCTTTAGTCTCAGCATTTTCTAAAGCAGAGTATAAATATCCTCTAGCAAGTGCCTTTTCTGCATGAAAAAAATGACTAAGGAGAAGATGAAGCATAACTTCGCCTTGAAAACCATACCCCAGCTGAATACTTTCTGAAGCACTTGGGTCAAATTTTAGTTTGCTTAATAATGCTCTTATTTGGAGCTTGTCAAGCTGAGTTAAATCTATTTCATTATCACTATAAGCATACTCAACTATTCCATTATAGATTATGTTTGCTATATCAATATTGGTCCCATCTTGATGTAAACAATAATCTTTTTCTGTTGAAATACATGAGCATGAAATGTGCTTATCTGCAATATCATGAGGTAGATGATACTGCAAAACAATTGAACTTTGGATTAATTCCTTAAGACTTACTCGCATTGCCATAATCAATAAGTACAGAATTGCTTAAAATGCGTAGTTTACATTTATTCGCTTGCAAAGGTAAGCATTTATGAGGGTATGTGAGCGTCTTTTCTTGTTTTTCTTCTTGTCGGTGAAAGAAAAAAGCAATTACAGTCGTTGAGAGTGATTACGGTTGATGAGCTGTTTCCATTTCTGTTCGCACCAATCAGTTATGGGAAGTCCGTTGATAGTTAGTAGCGGTCGCTTCTTCTCGTCCTTGATGATACGGATTTCGCTGTCCTCTTCCGTGAACTCTCTCTTGTATAATCCCGAATAAGCTTTAGCCGTTCCTCGCTGGGGAGCTTCCGTGCGATACATCTCCGCTATCCTGTCATCAGAGAAATTCATCTTTCGCAGCATCAGACGAATATTCAGCAGTTGATAGAAGCCATTGAAGAAGCGTTTTATCCAATTCCGCTCTTCCTCGTAAACTTGCATTGTCTCTTTCAATTCGGCAATAGTTCTGTCCCTTCCCCTAACCGTATCCTGCAAAAGAACGACCTCCTTGCGGATTTCGGCTTTCTCCTTTTCCGAAAGATGTTGTTGCCGCTCGACTTCTTGCTCCAACTCTTCGATGCGCTGTTCCGCCTTGTCAAGTTCGGAGTTGCCAAAGAGCGAGTAGAGCGTACCCTTTACTCGGAGCTTGCCCGCCTGCTTTTCCAACTCTCTGACCTTTTGAATTAGTTCTTCCTCCTCAAGTTGTTTCTGCTTGGTCTCTTTGAGTAGCTCTTTGTAATACTCCATATTAGTACGGTGCTTGGCTTCAGATCCTTGTACCCCTCTACTCAGCCCAAATGGTCGCATTTGCTCTGCGTAGGAGGTTTGATACTCCTCGAGCTTCTTGGGTGTAAGCAGATCATCAGCACAGAGCCGTATCTTGTTTTTCTTTGTCTTGTACTTACGCTTGCCATTCTCAGCTTCCTGTTTGGCTTTTCTCCTTTCTCCCGTGACAATTGGGACAACTGTCGCATGTATGTGCGGGGTCTCTTCATCGGCATGAAGTGTGGCTGCCACCACGTTTGCCTTGCCAAAGGTGGTATAAAGCCACTGCATCGTACTATTGCACCACTCCTCTAAGCGTCCATCGCTTTCAAGTTGGAGCATATCTTCGTGTGATCCTGATAGGATGAAACGAAGTGCTTTAACTTGATTGTCCGCAACCTTTCGGTAGATACCAGCCGTTGCTATGCGATGTGCAATAGCTTCTGTACGGTTGGTGACATTTGCGGGGAATTGCACCAAGTCTCGATTGAGGTGCGTGCGAGAGGCATCGACATTGTTCGGCACGAATGTTCGCTCGATGTGGGCACTCATTGCCGAGTCGTTGCCCCGAGCCTTGTCTATGTGTAATACTGCGTAGCCCATAAGTTGAATATAGTTTTAGGGGGTATCCAAAGGGGCTGTTTCCCCTTGGCTCAGGAGGGCTTTTTTAGCGGTAACGAAGTGGAGCGTGAAGAAAATGCCCTAATGAGCTATGGCATTTCTCCAAATGCCCGCTCCGCCCTGTCCCGCAGCCTGCCCTTGAAGTGCTTGCATTCGCTGAATGCACTGAGTCTTTGTTTCTAAGTTTGCCCCTGCAAAGTTGCAACTCCAAGGGGGTGCCATATCTCTTGAAACAAAGGCTCCCATCTATACGCTTTACAGCTCTAGTCTCTTCAAATACCCGATTATTCCGTTGTTGAAATTTCTCTCTTTTGCGTTATCGTCTAAGCCCCCTTTTGCGAGGGACTATTTTCTGTTTCTGCGCTTCTCGTTGTGCTACAAGAAACTCGTTGAGGTCTTTGTGTCGGGCATAGTGCCTGCTCATATCCTCTACCGTCACATCTGATGATTGGATAGTCAGGAGTGCTTGTCGTCCTACTGGGTCATTATCGAGGAACGCTCGAACGGAGTCAATGTCTTGCTCATGGAGATAGGCGATGGCTCGTGGAATGTTGCTGACCGAGTTCAATACAAGGCAAGGAGCCGTTTCTTTCCCATTTATCGTAAGAAGGGAAAGGAAATCCATAAAGCCTTCAAAGATGCAGAGAGGGGCGTTGTCCTCTCGTCCTGCAATCACAGATATGTCCTTTGGCGCAATAGTTCCCTTGAATGCGTTGTCATCCCGAAGCTCATATCCTCCAGAACGATTGGAAAATCCGATGGCGGAATATTCTCGTCCTCCTACCTCGTAGTGGATGTGACGGAGATAAGCACTTGCCACTGCAAGATCTATCTTGCGAACCTCTTGAAGATAGCGTTGCAGATGTGAGGGCAACTCATCACTGATGGAGAGGATATGCCTTCTATTATTTGCTCTCTGTTCATCTCTTCTATGCTCTATGTGATCTTCACGATGAAAGGAAGAGGGTGCAACGATTGTCTCTCGCTTTCCAGCAAGATGCTTCATTGCTTCATAAGCACTACACCCTTGCATACGCATCACAAGGTCTATGATACTTCCGCCTTGACCTGAGCCGTAGTCGTGCCACAAGTTCTCCCGAAAGTCTACCTTCATACTAGCATTGAAGTCTTCTCGGTAGGGCGCATGATAAAGGGCATATCCGTTGTACCGTTTGGCAGGTTCGATGCCATAGGCAGTATGCAGATAATCGGCTATTGGTATCGCCTTAAGGTGTTGTAGATCGTAATATTCGTTGTTCATTGCTGTTCTCTTTGGATTGTTCGTATTCATTGTTCACGGGTTCTTCGTATTCTTTATTCGCTGTTTCATGGTATGTTCTGTTTTCTTGATTTTCTCTTTTTGGAGTTTTCCCCTTTTTATCTTACTACCTTTCTACACTAGGATAAGTGATTGACAGTGAAAGAGAAAAATGTAACACTTTGTCGGGGTTTATCCTACTACACCATCTGTCTACACCACTTGTCCTCTATTAAGCTGTAGAAGCGTAGAAGGATTGTAGTAGCATCTGTCGTAAGATGAATGTATTCTGTAATCCTTTCTCTTTCACCGTATTATCCTTAGTTGTAGTAACGTAGTAAGGAGAATAGGAAAGAGAAGAGAAAGGGGTATTACAAAGGGAGTGCAACAACAGAGTGCTATGGTGGTTGCTCGGGGTAAATCTTTCGGACGGCATAGACATATACGGGATTGCCATTTATCCTGCGACACTCCCTCGTATAGCCCGCCTTTCGCAGGGCTTCGCCCATCCGTTTGGGAGAGAGGGGTTGTCGGGTATAGCAGGAGAGATACCCTACAATCTCCGAATTGGTCATGTAGAAGCGTTTCGTAGCCATCTCAGCTTCCGAGGGAAATGTGAAGTAGCGGAGCAACAGCTCCATCTCTGTCGTATAGACTTGGAAAGCCTCGCTGTTTCTATGCAACTCAACAATCTCTTCATCATTGAACCAATAGCGAAAGCCTTCATGCAGGAGCCCTTTAGCGTCACTGTAAACAGCATCCATCGGGATCGCTTTAGCACTGTCTATATCTATTGCCAATACTTCAAAGGGGAGGAAGCGCCTGCTCCCTGTAGGGTCTGTGAGGAAGTCGTTGCCATTGACCGATGCCACAAAGCTTGCCAAGTGGGGGCGCTCCTCAATGTGCTTCTCGTAAGGCATACGGTACTTCACCTGCGGACAGGTAATAAGGTTCTTCAGTTCGTTTTCATCTCGCTTGTTGAGGGCTTTGAGTTGGTCGTCAATGTTGATGATGAGGTTTTGCCCGATAAGGCTCAGCACATCTTTCTCCTGCGGATATATCTTTCCTGTATAGCGGTAGTCGGATAGAGCTGGTGGGCAGAGCAGGTCTAGAAAGGTCGTTTTGAACTTGCCTTGCTCGCCTGTCAGCACAAGGCAGGTGTGATTGCGACACTGCTTGTCGTCCATAGCATTGGCTACTACGGCCACGAGCCACTTGGTAAGGTATTCCTCCCATTTCTCAGAATTGGTTACTCGCACGCAGTCGGCAAGAGCTGTGATAGCTTCCGCATTACCATTCGTCAGCGGTAAGGATCGAAAATAGTCTTGCACGGGATTGATACGTGGGGAGAAATCGCTCTCAATAATGCTGTACAGATTATCTGTTGAGGTCTGTATGTTGGCTTCTCTGTCCAAGGCTCGCTTGAGGGTATTGATACGATAGCGGTCTACGGATGTGTAATCGCCCTTCCCTCGTGGACGATACTCGGCTCGGTGCAACACGGTGTTGTACCGAAACTCGTACTGAGCGGAAAGATACTCTTCTATTTGGTCATTTTTGGAGGGGCTATCCTTTTCTTCTATCTTCATTGTGCAGATTGCTTTGTATTACATTGTTTTGATGATTAGCTCCTTTTCGAGAGCTAAAGCCAAGTTAGAAGAGTTTTTTCGCAAGAAGCACAAGGACGGTTTTCTTGCTTCTGAGTGCATCGCTTTTCTCAGACACGGCACAACGAAAAGCCCCTTTTCACAATCCAAATGGAGGAAAAGAGGCTCTATGAGTGTGCAAATAGCACTAACGAAAAGTGTGTCGTTTGCTATGGATCGCGTTGCTTTACTTCGATGGATTGAAGTGGTTACTTGAACTAATGACGCAATGGAATAAAGTATGGACAATCAGAGAGTGTGCAAGAGCCACTCTTCCGAATACTTCCTCGTATATCCCGCTGTCTCTGCGCTTGGAGGAATAATGGAAGAGCCTGCTTACTTTTGCGTCAGAAAGTAATAACAACGCAAATAACACAACAACAAAAATGAGATTTACAGCCATTGATACCTCCGCTTGGGAGGAACTGAAAGAGTGCATCGAGGAGCTGACAAAGAGTTTCAATGAACATTTTGCACCACCAGCTCAATTCCCTGACTTACTACACAATGGGGATGTATGCCGAATACTGAACATCAGTAAGCGAACATTGCAACACTATCGGGACTCGTCCGTGCTGCCCTTTATCCAAATCGGACATAAGTGCTATTACAAGCGAGAGGATGTGGAAGCTCTCCTCGCTAACTCTAACACTCGTAAAGGTTAACAACTATGGAGTACGAAACTATCAATAAAGAAACACCAGAGATGAAACAACTCATCTCTGGCATTAAAGGTTTGACGAATCGAGTGAGAAGCATAGCTCAAACTCATCGTCCTCTTTTTGAAGGTGAAATCTACCTCACAGGACGGGAGGTTTGCGAGAGACTGTTCCTTTCCCCTCGAACCCTGCAAGACTATCGGGACAAGGGCATTATCCCCTACACCCAAATCGCAGGGAAAATACTCTATCGACTATCCGACATAAATCGATTACTGCAAGAGAATTATCGGAGATAAAGCATTTGCAAGAAGCATTTTCCTGCCGTTTTATTCGTCTTTCTCGCTATGGATGAGTAACTTTGTGGCGGATAAATAATGTACAACTTATGAGACAGAAACTCACTTTAATCACATTGGGAGTAAAAGACTTTCAAAAGGCATTGGCTTTCTACGAGGGCTTAGGCTGGAAGAAATCGCAACAAAGTCAGGAAGCCTACACATTGTTTCCTTTGGGTGGGATAGTTTTAGGATTATATCCACTGCAAGAATTGGAAAAAGACACAACGCTGAATTATCAGCAGGCGTCCTTTTCGGGCATGACAATCAGCTATAATGCCACATCGGAGGAAGAAGTCAATGCAGTGATGCAGGAAGCCGAACGGCTCGGGGCAACCATTGTGAAGCCTGCGCAGAAAGTGTTTTGGGGCGGTTACAGTGGCTATTTTAAGGATTTAGACGGCTATGTGTTCGAGGTTGCCTACAATCCTTTTTGGCAGATTGACAACGAGGGAAACCTTGTTATATAGTTCGTCAGATGCAATGACCAAAGAGCAGACCATTAAGGAATTAACGGTAATTCCCGGAATAGGGAAATCGCTTGCCACCGACTTGTGGAATATAGGTATAACTTCCATTGACAACTTGAAAGGCAAAGATCCCGAAGTCCTCTTTACCTTATCCAACGACTATGCTGGAGTGGTGCAAGACCGTTGTGTATTGTACGCTTTCAGATGTGCGGTTTATTTTGCACAGACGCCACCGGAGCATCGGGAAAAAGAAAAACTGAACTGGTGGTTTTGGAAAGACTGATAAAACAGTCGTCATATTCCGCCAAATATGACGTCATATTTTGTACCTTCACTCGTAAGAACTAAAAAACATACCAACCGACAATCGAATAACAACTAAAATAAGAAGATATGGCACGAGCAACAACAAAAGTTGATTTACTTGCATCCGCCAATGGGCAATTCGAGAAAATGTGGAAACTCATTGATAATATGAGCGAGGAACAACAGGTGAGAACATTTGCGGAGGAAATGGCATCGGCTGATAAAGAAGCACATTGGAGTCGGGATAAAAACCTGCGTGATGTTCTTGTTCATCTATATGAATGGCATCAGTTATTGCTAAATTGGATAAAAGCTAACAGCAACGATGAACGTAAGCCATTTTTACCTGAACCGTATAATTGGAAAACCTATCCGACAATGAATGTTGAGTTCTGGAAGAAGCACCAAAATACGCCATTGGAGGAAGCCAAAGCAAAGTTAAGAGAGAGCCACAAAGATGTAATGGCACTGATAGATCAATTCTCCAACGATGAACTCTTTGCCAAAGGAACACTAGCTTGGACAGGAACTTCCCCACTCGGATCTTACTGCGTTTCGGCAACTGCCAGCCATTACGACTGGGCGATGAAGAAAATAAAATTGCATATCAAAACATCTAAGGGATAATGCAAAAGAAATCATAATAGATACTTGCTATTAAAAGAGCTTGTTCCAGTTAATGGAGCAAGCTCTTTTTATGCTTAGGTTATCTGCTCTCATTGTTGCATCAACCTCTCCATATCCCTTGCAATCTTCTGGTCGGTGACTTGGGCGTAGATTTGCGTGCTGGCAATAGACGAATGCCCCATCATCTTAGCGATGCTCTCAATAGGCACACCAGCCTCTAGCGTTAGCGTGCCGAACGTATGTCTTGCACAGTGCCAAGTCAATGGAGTGCGGATGCCACATGCCAACCCCACGGCTTTGAGATGACTGAGTAGCTTCCAGTCGCTCATTGTATCGGGGAATATCTTGTAGTCCCCTCTGCTCTTCTCTTTCGTGTAAAGAGAGAGTATCTGCTCCGCTATCGGATGCAGGGGTATCAAGCTCTCCACCTCCGTTTTCTGTCTTGCCTTGCGAATATACCGCTTCCCCTCGCCGTTCGTCTCGATTTGCGAAGCTCGTAGCCCTTGTAAATCAACAAATGCCAAACCCGTGAAGACCGAGAAAAGGAACATCCTTCGGCTTAGTTCTGCTCCTTCATCCTGCAACGGAAATGCCAAGAGCTTTGCCACATCGCCCTTACTCAGAAAACGAGGTTTGCGCTCCACGACTTCATACTTCACCTCTTCAAACGGATTGAAGCGTATTGTCCCCTGACTGACTGCTCGATACATCAATCGACTCAACCAACAGAGATGGTTATTTATCGTTGCGGGCGCATAGCCCTTCCTCTTCAGATAGAAGCGATAATCCTCAAAGAACTCAATCGTAAGAGCCGACAAGGGGACATCCTGCTCACTGCAACTGCACACAAAAGAGTTCAGCAGCCTATCGGCGTACCGATTGTTCCTATACGTCCCCGCACTACGGCACTCTCGTTGGGCTTTGAGTTCTTCCGCACTAAGAGCCAGCAGAGTCGTTGAAGTTTTTCCGACACCCTGCAAGTAGTTCTTCAGCAACTCGGCACTTACTGCGCCATACTTGTAAAGCAAGGTATTGTAGCCTTGTTCGACATTCTCCCGAAAGGTTTGCAAGCGTTGGTTGGTCTTCTTCTCCTTTGTCGCCCTTCGCTTCACGCTCCAATCGTGGGGTGCAGTGCTTTCGCCTGTGGTTATCACTACGCTCGCTCCGTCTATGGTAATACGGCAAAGGATTGCCGTTGTGCCGTCTGCTTTGCTCTTGCTTTTATTGATATAGAATAGTATTCTGAATGTACTGCGCATAGCTCTTACAAGGTTAAGGTTAGCTCTTCAGTGAAAGAGAGGAATTGCTCAAACTCATCGAAAAGCTTCTTCGGAGTCACATGAGCATATCGCTCGGTCGTTTGGATATTGCTATGCCCCAACATGCGGCTCACCGTCTCAATCGGCACTCCTCGCTCCAAAGTTATCAACGTGGCAAAGGTGTGGCGACCAACGTGTGCCGAAAGGGGAATAGAGATGCCTGCTCGAAGTTGTAGGGCTTTGAGTTGGGCGAGGTAAACCGAATAAGCAATGGGAGCAAAGAGCGTAGTTCGTTCGTCCGATTGATACCGCTCCATCAGACGGACCGCTTCAGATAAGAGTTTCACACGACAAAGCGTATTGGTCTTCTGTCTGCGGAACTTAAGCCATAATGCCCCCTCATCATCTGTAAAGAGATGCTCCCGACTAAGGGCAACCATATCGCAGTAGGCAACACCCGTATAGCAGGCGAAGAGAAAGAGGTTTCGAGCAGTCTCCAACTCCACCTCATACGGCTCAAAGGTCAGTCTCTGCAACTTATCCAACGATGCCCTATCCAATGCACGAGGTTGTTTGTTCTCCCCTCGTTCGATCGTTACGTGAGCAAACGGTTGTCGTGTTATCAACCCTTCACGATATGCCAGACGGCAGACCTTCTTCACCGCTAAAGCCATCTTACGATAATGACCTTGCGAATGCCCCAGCTCTCCGACAGAGTAGCGTTGTAGGCAATCCAAGAAGTCTTCTTCAATCTGACTGAAAGCAATATCTGTCGTGTGGAACTTCTCTTGGATAAAAGCGTGTAAGTGCTTGCGAACTGTGTAATAACTTCTCATAGTCGTAGCCTTTATCTCAATACCCACCTTTTGCTTCATCTCTTCGAGCATTCGATCGTACCGCTCCAAAAAGGTGATTTGGCTTTGCATACTACCTTGCAGCAACTCCTTGATGTCAGTCGCTGTAAAGACAACCCCTCGCTCACAAAGGGTTTGATAAGCCGACTGCGCCGAGAGAAGCAAACGCTCCAACTTGCCATTCGTTGCCACAGCTTCACGGCTCTTGCCGTTCAGCCTGCTCTCACGAGCATTCCACAACTTGGGGTCGCACGACAGCTTGCAACTGAACTGAGCTATCGTTCGCCCGTAAGTTATCCGCCCCATAATCGGAGCTAGCCCCGACCTGTCCAATCCGCTCTTTTTTAGGTAGAGCAACACCTTCATTTTGTCTGTTTGCATACGCTTCTGTTTTTATGGGCAAAGTTACCCGTTACCGAAGCGTTCTCAGCTACGCAAAGCGTTGTATATCAGAGCAACAGCACCAGAATCGCAGAGAGTTCCCTTACCGAATACTCTTCCGTCAGTTACCTGCTCCTACCTCTTCGTTACCATTCGGAGAATGGGCTAACGATTTGGTAACGGAACTTCTGCTCAAATCCACGCTTTCTGCACTTTACCTCGCAGTGCAAACCACAGAGATATCGTGCAAATCCCTCTCATTTCCATTTACTTACCCGCAATCCTCTCCCTAATGCCCTTCCCCCTAATAGTTCCACAACAGATGCGACAAAATAATTCCTAAAACAAATTTACACCCTTTTGTATTCATAACTTCACTCTTTTATTGAGGATCCACATCACAAATGACCCGAAGTGTTCCCCACTGTTTTTCTTGTTTCAATATTCTGATTTCTTCACGAAGCCTGTTTTTCACCCCCGAACAAGAGATTCCGTTTTCCAGCTTCAATAACAAAATCAGCCGATGATATCCACCGATTTTACTAATCTCCGGAACAGCAGGCCCACACACCCGTTTGCCCAGCTGCCCGCGCAAACGGACAGCCAGCCGGTTAGCGGCATTCCGTAAAGGTACCACCTCTTTATGTCTTAGTTCCACCTGAATCATCCGGCCGAAGGGAGGATATACAAACAACTCCCGTTCTGCAGCCAATTGCTCGAAAAACGTCCGGTAATTCCCATCGGTCAGCATGGTATACACTCTGTTTTTAACATCCGCCGCCTGAATAACCACTTTCCCCCGGTCACCTTTCCGTCCACTACGCCCGCTAACCTGCATCAACATACAATAAACCCGTTCCTCCGCCCTGAAATCCGGGAAATTGACCATACTATCGGCATCTATCACTCCGACCAGCTTGACATTTGCAAAATCCAGGCCTTTAGTGACCATTTGAGTCCCGATCAGGATATCGGTCTTCCCCTGTTCAAAATCTTCGATGACACTCCTGAAACGAGACTTACTACTCATCACGTCCAGGTCCATCCGGGCTACCCGGGCCTGCGGGAAAAGCCGTAATACTTCTTCCTCTATCCGCTCCGTTCCGGGTGTTCTTTCCCGGTAATGCCCCTCCCCGCAAACCGAACAACGGTCGCTCATCGACACGATAGCCCCGCAATAACGGCAAACGAGTACATGGCGCTGCTTATAATAGGTCAGACTCACATCGCAATAACGGCATTTCGGGATTTCCCCGCAACGGTCACATTGTACATAGGAAGAATAACCTCTGCGATTCTGAAATAAAATAACCTGTTTGTGTTCGCTCAGCACTTTCTCCATCTCTTCCAGCAATAAGGGAGAGAAACTACCTTTCATCAGCTTTTTACGCCGGTATTCTCCCACATCGGCCAAACGAATTTCGGGCATCTGAATTCCACCATAACGGCTGTTCATCTGTACATACCCATATTTTCCGGTAAGCGCATGTTGAAAAGACTCGAAAGAAGGCGTCGCCGACCCTAACAGGACTCTGGCTTCCGACAATTTCCCCAGCATAACCGCAGCATCCCGGCCATTATAACGGGGTGCAGGTTCTTTTTGTTTGTAAGAAGCGTCATGTTCCTCATCCACAATAATCAATCCCAGATTCCGAAAAGGCAGAAAGATCGACGAACGGACTCCGAGTATCAATTGAAAAGGTTCGTCGCTACATTGCTTCCGCCACAATTCAGCGCGCATATTATCCGACATACCGGAATGATAAATTCCGATACGGTCACCGAAAACCCGTTGCAACCGTCTTACGATCTGTACGGTTAAAGCGATCTCGGGCAGCATATACAACACCTGCTGTCCCCGATTCAGATATTCCTGTATCAGACGAATATATACCTCCGTTTTCCCGGAAGAGGTCACCCCTTGTAACAAAACACAATCTTTTTCAAGGAAAAAATCCCGGATGCGCCCTAAAGCGCCCTGTTGTTCTGCATTGAGCTGCCAAGAACTTCCTCCGGCGTCTCCGTCTCCTCCCAACCGACTTATCTTTCTTTCTTCGACCTTCAAAATCGCTCTGTCACACAATCCTTTGAGTGTAGCGGCCGATTGTCCGGTCAAACGCAACCACTCCCCTTTTTCGATTTCAGTTTTACCCCATTCGATCCATCTGCAAAGCATAGCATATTGGGCCGGTGCTCTTTTCAAGCGATCCAACAACGCCCCCAATTCTTCCTCTGTATACTCTTTTGCCCAAGTGACGATACGCTCCTTTTTTTCCCGGAACAAGTCGTCCACTGTTTCTTTAATCTGGATGTAATTCCGGGCCAACAGATTTCTCACCAACGGAAGCCCGTTTTTAATTTTCAGATATTTCTCCGCTTCTTTCAGCGAAACATATTCGCCAGGCTGTAAAAATCGGAGTAAGATTTTTTCGTTCGTAGTCAACCCCGCATAATCCACTTCCTCCGTGGTACGGGTAATGCTGGTAAAACTCTCCAAACGGAAAGCCACCGGTAAAGCCGCCTTCATCACTTCGCCGGGAGTGGCCATATAGTACCCGCCGAGCCACAATAAAAACCTCAGGTGCAGAGCCGAAAACGATACCTGTTTCTCGATGACATCCTCGATAGGCTTTACCTGATATCCGACAGGCGCCTGGTCATGTATACGACCGACCAAAGCGGTATACCGCTTGTTACCGGCAAACGACACCAATACCAATGTACCCTCGCGAACCTCGCTTTCCAGAGACACAGGCACCGTATAGGTATACATTCCTTCTACCGCCAGGGGCACGATGACATCAGCATATCGCATAAAAATATTTTAATACCATTTATTCACAAAATACCCGAATGAGAACTCATTCATCATGCAATAATAACAAAAATAACGGTAAGAAAGCGGGATGCTCCTACCGTTATTTCATTACCAAGACCAGATTCTATTAAATAGACAGAATCCGCACCAGATTCAATAATTCAGGATTCAGGTTTTTGGTATGCTTGATCGTTTTGTTAAAAGGAACATGAACAATCTCTTTATTCATGATTCCCAGCATAATGCTCTTCTGATCATCCATCAAAGCATCGACAGCGGCAGCACCCAACTGACTGGCCAAAACCCGGTCGAACTGAGAAGGAGAACCGCCTCTCTGCATATGTCCCAATACAGACACCCGGATGTCATACTCGGGATGTTTCTGAGCCACCTTTTCAGCAATGCTGTAAGCTCCACCTGATTTTTCACCTTCAGCGACAATCACGATTCCACTGGAGGTTTTCGGATTATAATCTTTTTCAATAAAATGTTCCAAATCGGTCAAGTCCGTTTCCACTTCCGGCACCAACACAGCTTCGGCACCGGTGGCGATAGCGGTACGTAAAGCGATAAATCCGGCATCACGTCCCATCACTTCTACAAAGAAAAGCCGGTTGTGAGCACTCGCCGTATCTTTAATTTTATCGACAGCTTCCACTGCAGTGTTGACAGCCGTATCGTATCCGATCGTCGAATCGGTACCGTACAAGTCATTATCGATCGTTCCCGGAATACCTACCACCGGAATGTCATGTTCCTGAATCAATAGTTTAGCACCGGTAAAAGAACCGTCTCCCCCGATCACCACCAAAGCATCGATTTTATGCTCTGCCAACATCTGAGCGGCTTTGGTACGTCCTTCCGGTGTACGGAATTCCATACTACGGGCAGATTTCAGAATCGTTCCTCCCCGCTGAATAATATTGCTTACATCATTGGATTTCAATCTTTTGATATCTCCCTCGATCAATCCCTGATAACCACCGAAGATACCATATGCTTCACAGCCATTAAAGATAGCTGTCCGGACTACAGCCCTAATGGCAGCATTCATTCCCGGAGCATCACCTCCTGAAGTCAGTACTCCAATTCTTTTTATTCTTCCCATAATTAAATCATGTAATTCATTTATTGTAGTTCTATTTTATGTCTTATTTCTTCCATCACCCATGCCGGTGTAGAGGTCGCCCCACTAATTCCGACACTTTGAGCATTCTCCAACATTTCCGGCTTTACATCCTCCGCCCTTTGCACCAAATAAGTCCGGGGATTCACTTCACAACAAGTAGCGAACAATTGCTTTCCGTTCGAACTCTTTTCGCCACTGACAAAGATGACAACATCATGTTTCTGTGCGAACTCTCTCAGCTGAGGTATACGATTGGCCACTTTCCGGCAAATCGTATCGTTCACCACCACCTGTGCCCCGCCTTTCTCTTTTAGCAAAGCTGCAATAGCCTGAAAACCTTCCAGACTTTTGGTCGTCTGTGAAAATAAAATCACCGGACGCGAAAAATCGATCTGCCGGATATCCTCGGGATTCTCGATCACCAAAGCCTCCCCATTCGTCTGTCCGACCAAGCCCACGACTTCGGCATGCCCGCGTTTTCCGTAGATGACCACCTGTCCACCCTGTTCCCGGGTTTGCTCATAAGCTTTCCGGATTCTTTTCTGCAAATTCAATACCACCGGACAAGAAGCATCGATCACTTCAACCTCATTCTTTTGAGCGATCTCGTATGACACCGGAGGTTCTCCATGTGCTCTGAACAATACCCGGCAATGTTGCAATCGTGCAAACTGCTCGTGTTCTATCGTTTTCAATCCACGTAGCCTCAAACGCTCTACCTCGAGGTCATTATGCACAATATCACCGATACAATACAACATCCCCCGCTCCAATTCCTGTTCCGCTTTGCGGATAGCATTCACTACCCCGAAACAAAAACCCGAATGTTCATCGATCTCCACTCTCATATTCTATCTTTCATTTATCCTCCTGCTTCTTTCTCCTTCTTCACCTATTACTTCATACTTCTTCCAACTCTCCTCCCCCGCTGCCAGCTTTTAGCCTTTAGCTCTCCCGTCTCTAGCAACCTTGAGCCTCCCAACCTATAGCTTATAGCCTATAGCTTTTTTAGCTCTCTTAGCACGCACAAAGATATAATAATTTTCAATAAATTATCTGTGTAAATAAATATGATTCAGCCTAAAAAAGTTGCAATCGATAGAAATCCCTTTTCATAAACCAAATTCTAAAATTTTGATTATTTTTGCAAAATACATACATCATATATAAATTTTTAACCATGAAAATTCTTAAAATATCCACCATTACAGTGGCTGTTCTCGTCGCAGTGTTCATTATCATCGCTTGTATTTTTCCGCCGATCGCCAAAAACTACATCAATAAACATAGTAAAGAGTTGATCGGGCGTCAGATCAACATCAAAGGACTCTACATAAACATTTTCACCGGCTATGCCCGTATCACCGATTTCCAATTATTAGAAGCCAACGATCTGGATACTTTCGTTTCTTTCGATACCCTCAGTGTGGATATGTCTCTACATCGTCTGTTAGCGAATGAAGTCAGAATCAACCACATTAGTCTGACCAATCCCAGCGTAAAGGTACTTCAGCAAGGCAGTGAGTTCAATTTCGACGATCTTTTGGCCCTCGGGTCAACGGATACGTTATCCGCCGATAGTCCTGCTGCCCAGCCGGTGGCTTCTTCTACTCTACAATCGCCGGCCTCCGACAGCCTTTCTCCGGCCTCTCCGGCCACAACTTCGGCAAATCCCCTTGCCATTGCCCTCTATAATATCAGCATACAGGGAGGTCATATCCTTTACAAAGATTTAGAGCGTAATTCGGTTTGGCAAATGGAAAATTTCGGACTTCAGATTCCGGGGGTTTATTTCAGTGGTCAAAATACCGATGTCGGCATCGCATTGAATTTCAATGACGGTGGACATTTGCAAACGGCTATCCAATACAACATGGAAGCAGGCAATTATCTATTGGATATCGACCTGACCAATTTCTCAATCGCTCCTATCCAACCTTACCTGACAGATTTTACCCGGATCAGTGCAATCGGCGGAATCCTGAATACTCACCTTAACATCGAAGGTAACGCCGAACATGTAACCGACTTAGTGGTTCGTGGCAATCTGGGTATAAACCACCTGTCACTTGCAGACGCCAGTCACAAAGAAGTCTTTGCTACCGATAGCATTTATATCGATATGGAAACGATCAACCCCGGAAAAGCTATTTTTCATTTTAACACGATCGCTGTCAACGGTATCAAAACCGGTTTCGAACTCCGTAAAGACGGAAATACCATGAGCGACCTGTTCCCAGAAACTCCCGAAGATACCGTCCGGGGGGCGGCAGAACAAACTCCAGCTGCCGGACCTCAAACTACAGCAACAGCCCCCGATTTCAAAGTCAGCACCTTCCGGATCAATAATTCGCTTTTCACCTTCAAAGATCAGACCTTGCGCCACCCCTTCACTTTCAGTCTGGAAAATATCAATCTGGTTGCCGACCAACTGAGTCTCACTCAAGAAAATAAGGCCAAAGTCAGCAGTACCCTCAAAAATGGAGGGACCATTATTTTCAACTACGAAGGGAAATTAGACGATCTCAGCAATACAGATATCTTACTCAGTATCAAGAATCTGGATTTAAAAACTTTCACTCCTTATAGCATGCAATATTTCGGTTATCCATTGCAAAAAGGGATCCTTTCTTTCAGCAGCGTGAACAATATCCGTAAGAGTATGCTGGACGGACGTAATAACCTGAATATAGCCAAATGTGAAGTCGGAAATAAACACCAAGATCCGAAACCCGATTATAACATCCCATTGAAAACAGCTTTATATCTGATCAAGGACAAAGACGATCTGATTCGAATGGATTTACCTGTAAAAGGAGACATCAACTCTCCTGAATTTTCTTACCGGAAAATCATTTTTAAGACCCTGACCAATTTATTGGTGAAAGTAGCCGTTTCTCCGGTTAACTTTCTGGCAAATTCCCTCGGTTTCTCTCCAGAAAAACTGAAAAATCTTCCATTCGAAGCAGTACAGAACGACTTTACTCCTGAACAATTGACTCAAATCAACCAATTAGCCGAAATTATAAAAGCCAAACCGGAGATGACCCTACTCCTGGAACAATTTGTCAATGTACAGCAAAGTAAGGCACAATTGGCCGATTTCTATGTAAAACGCAATTATTATCTACAGCAACACCCTGAGAAATCACAGACTACCCTGTTACCGATCGACTACAGTAAAATAATGGAAATAGATACGAAAGACATTCAATTTCTCAATTATGTCGGAACCCAGGTCAGTGAGGACAAAAAAACGGCTTATTTGGATGACCAACTTCTTTCACTGGCCGACTCGACTCAACTGAACCAACTGACCCACCAATTAATGGACAGACGCAACCAAGTCCTGAAAGAATACCTGCTCCGTCAGGAAGTCCCGGAAAAATGTATTCGTATTTCGACCGCAACTGCAGAAAAACTCGTTGCTTATAAAGGTAAGAACCAATATACCATCGGTTTGGTATTCGCAGGTGACGAACCCGATCCGGAATTAATTGCGGAAGAAACCGAAAATTAAACAGTGACAAAAGTTTCAAGGGATACAAAAGTTTCAGAATTGCTCCAACCGTTGTAACTTTTGTACCCCTTGAAATTGCTGTAACTACTAAAATATCGTTTTTTATAAAGTTCATCATCCCTGCCAAGTATTTCGTTCATTAAACTTTCACTTCTATCAGCCGCCCCTACGGCCATAACAAAACACCCGCAAGCCATCGGCTTTATACACTAAATTTATTGTCCCGATAAATTTATAATGAACGAATATGTAACCCTATGGTCAACCGGATTTCCTGATCCGTATATTTGTTAGCCAAAGGCTGGGCAGTGATACCATTTTCATTGTAAAAACAAGTTTCGTTTTTAGAATAACGGCGGGTATAAGAAAGATCCCCGAAGAACAAGCCCACATTCAATCCAATCCCTCCGGCATAGGTGTATATTTTATTGAAAGAAGCAACATCGTGTTTATACGGACTTTGTTGAAGTCCGTATCCTCCCCTAAGACTCACCCAACTGTTCACCCGGACCTCCATTCCGGCCCGAAGATTATGGGTAGGACGATAAAGAGACCTGATCGCCCGATTAATCGGATCATAATCGACACTCCGGGATAAAGTTTTTATTTTATCCTTTTCCCAGTCATCCTCATAACTGCCGTAAATCCACTTCGCAGGACGCTTGTACTTCGCAGAGCTATAATCGACATATTCATAATCCACATCCAACATCACGTGTTGCCCCAACACAAGTCCCCAACAAAGAAACGCCCTCCAGGGAGTCCGTACATTAGCCAGATACCGATAAGGATCATAATAGGTTCCATAAGCCCTATTGGATATTTCATACTCCTGTTTATCCCGTCCGACGGAAGGATCGGTAGGCGTAGTAAAATAAGTATGAACAGAATTTTCAAGTGTATACTCCATCGTAAACCAGGTCGGCAAATGAATAGCGGCCCCCAATCGAATAGCCGGTACCGGACGATAGATAAGCCCTAGTTTCAAATTGATCCCCGTACTTCTGGTGCGACGGTATTGCCGGAATTCATAAAAATCCAGAAGTGAAGGAGCATTTTCTTCTGCAATCTCGGAATAAAGAATACGTTGTTTATCATAGGTCCACTGTATACCGAGTACCGCTCCGAGGTACAATTTATCTTTATAATTCGTTCCTCCGGCAATTGAAAATTCGCCTAGGTAACCTTTTTCCCGGATCTCCTGATATTGATCGACCCATTCGGCTGTTTCTCCATCGGTTTCCAAAATAGAATGGTAACTTTCATTTTCGTCCTGATATAACAAATAGGTATCATAAAAGGGACCGGTTGTAAAAATATTCAATTCATCCGGTTTGTATCCCTGACTTTGCCAAACATAGACATCCGTCAGGGAAGTCGGGGAATGATACACCTGCTGCCGGGTATTTTGAATATTGTTCGAAAGATCAGTATACGAAAAGCCCAGGTTAAAACCTTTCCAATCACTTTTTTCATCCTTCACGTACCCTGACAGTACCCCTCCTACCGTTCCGATCAGATAAGAAGTTTTCCTTGCAGTCAGCTCCCCGGATTCATTCCCGGAGAAATTCAATACCGAAGTGTAGGTAACACTAGATTTACGGAAAACCCCGATAGCGGCAGGATTCAGATTCCAGGAAGAAATATCTCCTCCCAAAGCTCCGAAAGCACCGCCCATAGCAGCTGCCCGAGCCGATCCTGCATAAGACAAACGGGAATAATTCAATATTTCCGTCTCTGTCTGAGCATAAATCATCTCCACTCCCAACAACAGTTGTAAAAACAGTATAATTCTTCTCATAAACCGGTCGAACTAATAAATATTGCGACAAATTAATATTTTCAGCCAGGAAATCATTGCATTTCTTAAAATATTTTCCGCGTTTTATTTAATTTTAAGAGCAAACTAAAAACCTTGCCTCATGTAAACGTTTTAAGTTGCATTTTTATACCAAACAAATGGATATAATTGCAAATCGTCAATTTTATATGTAAAATCTGTTAAATCGTAAGTTAAAATCGATTTTTACTTCACCCTTTTAGGCTCTTTAGGTGTTTTATAGATGTAAATTTAATATAAAATTGAAGGTTGATATGAAGTGTAGATTTTTATTAACAGTAGGGGTGATTTTATGGAGTACCTGGAGCGGTTTTGCAATTGAAAAAACGACGGTAAGTCTGGATAATTTGGTCAAAACATTTGAACAAAATCCGGCAAACCCTCAAACGACCATGCAATTATTAAAAGAATTGAGTAAACAAGGGAAGTCGGGACAAGATATACTGAATCGTTATTTCAAAACCCAAAGTGAAGCCGATTACTTCAAAGATTACAATTGGATGATCGTACGGGATTATGTGAACGACATCAATGCACCTCAGCTCAAATATGTTTTTGAAAATCAAGATAAATTCATCCAGCATTTTTCCAAAGACGATGTTTTTCAGAAATTGGACAATGTGTTGGTAAACCATTTGGAACAACTCTATCTCCAGAATAAGGCAGATTACGAAAACCAAATGAAGCGGATCAAAGAAACCGGATACGAACACTACGATGTTGTATTGGATTATTTCAATATCAAAGAACTACGGTTATCCGGAAATGCCGAAGATTATTTTTACAAAGCCCGGAAGTTATTTCGCTATTTCCCGGAAAACCGGAAGATGATCAAAGAAATCACTGCCGGAGCTCTGGAAATCATGAATGATGTTTCCCGCCTGAAAGTGATCCAATTATGGGCAGGAAAAACTGTCGAATCGAAGTCCGACTTCGACGCGATTTACAATTATGTCAAAATCTCCCAAAAATGCGGGTTCAACGACATTGCAAAAAAATATGCCAATATCGCCAATAACCTGGCTAACCAATCTCAAAATCAATTAATGAAACAACAGGCCAGTGAATTGATCAGGATGTTGAATTAAGATTTTGGCAATACAATTACAACGGTGCCAACAGTTTAAACGGGAACAAGGGTTTAAAACAGAGTGGCATCGTTTTTTAGTTTCTATAGTTACAACGGTTAGACTTGACTTCTGAAATCTTTGTAACAGTGGAGATTTAATTGTTTGAAACGTACGTTTAAATCCGTTTTATATCCTCTAGTCTTTCTTTGCGGAAGCTCTCCGGTCCAGGTGATTGTCCAAAGCATTTATTTCATACTTCGTGCTCTTTTTCCTAAAAATTTCCTCAATAATTATTAGCTTTGGAGATCTAACAATAAATAACATGAAGAATCTATTTTCCACCCTTATCCTGAGCCTTTTGGCCCTCGGCTGTACCCAACAACAGCCTGAGTCCCTGCGTTTAGCGACTTTCAATATCCGTTACGATAATTCGGGAGACGGTCCCAATAGCTGGCCACACCGCAAAGACAGTATATGTGCTTTTATCCACAGGGTCGATCCCGATATCATCGACATGCAGGAAGTCTTGCATCACCAGCTGGAAGTCTTGAAAACCGGCTTACCCGAATATACAGTTGTCGGAGTCGGCCGGGAAGATGGAAAAACAGCCGGAGAATATGCACCGATCTTCTTTAAACAAGCGAAATATACCCTATTGGACCAGAATACTTTCTGGCTTTGTGAAAAACCGGACAGTGTCGGAATGGTCGGTTGGGATGCCGCTTTGACCCGGATTGCAACCTGGGTAAAATTACAAGATAAGAAGACAGGACAAATCCTTATGGTAGTAAACACACATTTCGATCACATAGGTACCGAAGCCCGCCGGAACAGTGCCCTGCTGATTATCGAAAAAATTAAAGAAATCGTTGGGACTTCTCCCGCTATTCTCACCGGAGATTTTAATGTATCGGAAGACTGGGATGCCTATAAAACAATTACCAACAACGAATTTATTCTGAAAGATGCCCACAAAGTAGCCGGAAAACGGACAGGAGTGGATTTCACTTACCATAATTTCGGTAAAATACCGGCCGAAAAATGTGAAAAAATCGATTTTATCTTCGTTACCCCACAAATCCGGGTAATCAGTTCGTACATCCCTTTCTCACAACTCAACGACACCCTATTCTTATCCGACCATAACCCCGAAATCGTCGAATTGGAGATTGAAAAGAGTTGAAAAGAGTTGCTGAGTTATAGAGTTACTGAGTTGAAAGAGTTGGGTCTTTCAACTCAGTAACTCTTTTCAACTCTTCTCCTCCAGCCCCTTTATCATTGTTTTAAACAATGGATCTTCTTCGCTCCAGCCACACGATTTTATCGTTCGGCGAATCGCCTGAAGTCCTTGTTTACATTGTGCAGGAGTACCCTTTCCGATAAGCATTCCATTTAATTGTAAAGTTGCATTAAAACGTTCATCAGGTATCAATTTCGAAAAATTACGCCTATACATTTTCAAAGCCTTTGTCAGATCATTGTCCACATAAGCACGTGTAAAGCCGATGATATCCAATAAATAATCCATCCTTTCCACACCCGATTTTTCAACAATCGAACGATATTCCTCTAAAGTTGCCGGATCTTCAGGGCGATTTTTAAAAATCATATCATTACAATGATTTCCAATCAGAGGCAACAGATCTCCCCATATTTTAGCATTCACTTCCTCTTTTCCTACGTTAGTCTCGAAATCGCTTTTATGTTTAAGCAAATACAGATACTCCGGAGATTTCATCTCCCGGACAAAACGCTTTACCAACGGCCAGGTAGTAGCCGAAGATTTCGACCGGTCATCCAGAGTTTCTCAATATTCATGCAACACTTTTTGCATATCGTCTTTCATATAAGCATCCGAAAGCAATCCGATATATTCTATCATAAATTGCGGATTCCGTTCGCCTTGCCGGTAGCGGTGATTGAAAGCGAATAACGAATTTTCTCCACTCCCCAGCTGCACCTGTTTCAAAAATTCCTCAGCAGTCATGCCTCCCACCATTTTGTGTCTGACTTCGCCTGCTGCATCCAGAATAAAGAAAGTCGGATATACTTTCACTCCATATTTCCCGGCCAATTCCTTCCCCTCTTCCTGCTCCATATCTTGCTTATAATTGACAAAATGGGTATTCATATACTCCCCGATATCTTTCCGGCTAAACACCTCCTTCAACATCTTCTTACAAGGTCCGCACCAACTGGTATAACAATCCATAAAAACCAGTTTATTCTCTTCCCGGGCTTTCTGAAATACCGCTTTGATCCCAGTTTCCTCAAAAACAACCTGACTCTGTATCGGTAAGGCCCCCCCAACAACACCGCAATCACACTTAATACACTTATTTTCATAACATTAAAATTCATTCTGATATTCAGTGACTACTTCTGAAAGATAGTCGAGTACCTCTCCTCCCCTTAAATCCCGGCGGATAATATATCCTTCCGGATCGACCACAAACGAATCGGGCAATCCTCTCAGATTATAAGCATCTACCAAAGGACTTTTTTTCATTCCTTTCAAATCGGTCAGACAAAGCCATCCGATCTCCTCTCTCTTCATATCCCGAATCCATTGTTCACGTTCGGTATCCATCATCATCGTAATGAAAACAATATTCCGGTCCTTCAGTTGCTCATAAGCTTTCCGGATATGCGGAATTTCTTTTTTACACCAACCACACCAGGAAGCACTGAATTCTACGAATAAATATTTCCCTTTAAAATCAGCCAGCGTATAAGTTTTCCCCAAAGTATCGAATACCTGAAAATCGGGAAATACTTTCCCGGCAGTCAATAAGCGGTCATTCTCGGCAAACTGTTTCATCTGAGCGACATAGTAGGAATTACGGAAGGAAGAATCGAAACGTTCCACGATACGCTCCACCCGATCACCGGACATCGGGGAAGAATACTGACTGGCTAAATACGCTACCACCTCACTATGCGAAGCTTCCGGTTCTTTCTCAAATACACGGTCGATCAAAACCTGATATAGCGAGTCCCGCACCACACTCATCGAACGCACTTTTACCATATCCGCTTTGTAAAATGCCAGTTGAATAGAATCGGTCAGCACAGTTGCCTGCTTGTATTCGGGCAAACTTTTCAGGAACTGCTCACAAGCGATCAACTGTTCATTCAAAGGAGCATTCTCCACCTTTAAACTCCCCTTCATATCTTCCCGTTCACTATATACTTTCATTATAGTCGGTTGCAGAAATAACCTGACCATAGGCATAAAATTTGGCTGATATTCCGGTTTAACATCAAAAAACAGCATACCCAATTGGGGATCGTCCAACTTCCCTTTCAACTTATATTTTCCTTCCCGGATTTCACAACTGTCCAAGAGTAAATTCGAAGGAGGACAAGTGTACAACCTGACCCAGCCTTCGGGTAAACCTTTAATTTCACCCATAATCGTGATTATTCCGGGCTCACGATTTTCACAACCTGTTCCCCCCAATCCCAGGATCAGACTGAACAAGAGTATCCATTGATTCATTTTCATCATTCCGGTTACTATCGATTTCACAAAATTCGGACTTACTTATAATTCTCGCGGATCACTTGTATCGTTTCCTCCCCTCGGGTATTTTTCGAAACGATACGTCCGTCCCGGTCCAGAATAATCAGGCAAGGAATACCCCCCACATAATAATCATAGGCCATACCTCCTTTTTTCCACGACATGACATCCGACAAACATTTCCAGGGATGGTTTTCTTTCCTGACATCTTTTACCCAATCTTCCCTTTTCTTATCCAGATACACGGAAACAATCTCAAAATCCTTTCCCTGCATTTCTTTGTAAACTGCTTCGATATAAGGGATCTCCACCTTACACCAATGACACCAGGAAGCCGTAAAATCAAGCAAAATCATCTTCCCTTTGAAATCCGACAAACGATATTTTTTTCCATTTACATCCTCAAGCGTAAATTCAGGTGCTATCTGTCCCACAGCCATAACCCTTTCCCGCCGAATCCGTTCCTGCATCCTTTCCAGATAGACAGACCATTCTATATCCGGAGCCAAACACTGCAAAGCGTTTTCCAACTCATCGACAGACAGGAATGAAAAATAACTATGAAGCGTATATACCATTGCTGTACTCTTCGGAGCAAAATCCAAGGCAAACAACTGATCCAAACAGGGCTTTACCATTCCGTCAAACTCGGTACACTTGATTTTATAGGCAACGGAATCTTCGGTACGTGACAAACTGTCCCGCTGCCATTGGATCTTTTTCAGATGCCGGAATACCTCTACAGAATTGATTCTTTCCCATTCTGCCTGTACCCGGCTACCGGTAATCTCTGCATTCTCCAATTTTTTTTCCACCTCGGCTTTCACCCGAATCGGAGTATTTGCATTTTCGGCAAGCAAACGGAAAGAGTAAGTACCCCGCTTGTCGCATGCAGCATTGTCTATCGCCAGAAATGTCAGCTGTGTCGGATGTTCGATGGAAGAACGATAAGTGAAATGTCCATTTTTCACCTCAACTGTATCAACATCATAATCATCCAATGTCTCTGTCATAACACAGAAAAAGCCGTCCCCATACCCTTTCACCTCTCCCTCTACAACACATTCTTTTGCTTTGGGTGAAGTGCATGAAAAGCAGGCAGCAATAAAAATTGCTGCCCCATATATACAATTTTTCATTCGTCTGCTTATTTGAACAATTTGTTAATATACTCGATCATGGGTTCCCGGCGTAAATCCCTGGCCATGATTTTTCCTTCCGGATCAATCAGATAAATCATCGGAATCCCTTTCACATGGTAATTTTGGGCCACCGGACCACTATAGGCTTTCAAATCGGACACTACCGGCCAAGGCAGGTTATACTCTTTCACATCTTTCTCCCATTTTTCCCGATCCTCATCCATATTAACCGTAAACATTACAAAATTCTTGCCTTTGGTATTTTCGTAAACGGTCTTCAGATAGGGAATCTCCAGCTTACACCAGCCGCACCAGGAAGCACTGAATTCTATCAATACGTATTTTCCCCGGAAATCCGACAATTTATACACCTTCCCGTCAATATCCGATAACGTAAAATCGTATGCCGGCTGTCCGGGCTGCACTTTCTTCTCCTTTTCCCAATTGTCCCGGCACTCAGCCACAAATACATTGGAATTCAGGGAAGCATCGAATCCGGCCAATGCCTTACCCATTTTATCCAAATCCTCCGCAAAATACTCCCATACGTAATGGGGAGCCACCTGACTGGTCGCATAACCGGGCAAAGAAACGATATAATCGAACAACTTGTTATAAGCCTCCTGATAAAGGGGTGTCAATGAATCATATCTGGCGCGGTCGTCTTTAAAGGCTTTGCTCCGTTCATACCTGATCCGACCGAAATTCCGGAACACTTCTGCTCCGTTTTTCTCTATCCTCTGATATTCGTCATTTGTTTTACTGCCGGTGATTTCCACTTGTTTCAGATTATTATAGTCCCCTTTAACCTGTACCTGACTGTTATCCAAGAACATTCCGAAAGACCCCTGCAATTCTCCATCTTCCTTCACCACTACAAAAGCCACCCAATGCGGATCGGTAACTTTTCCCTTGAACACGGCCTTTCCGTCCTTCAACTGAATGGTATCCGTATACCAGGTCGTCGGATGCGGGATACGCTCACTTACATAAATCTGTTCGTTTTTTGCATTTTTCAAATCAATAGTCACTTCATAACCGTCCGGTTTGGAAGTACAGGAACAGATATAAAAAACTGTTACAATCAAAAATAAAAGATTTTTCATCTCTACGCTTATAAAATAATTAATAGGTATCCCACTGATAACCGATCTTATACTTCAAATCCACCACTTTCCCGAACCTGCCATAAAATTCCATGCCATCCACCACTTTTCCCCCGGCAACGACAGAGACATCCAATACCATAAAGTCACTCATCCCCGGATCTTCCGCATTTTCCAGCACAATCCCCAGGCGTTCGTAATTGGTCGGACAAACGGCAATATCCCGGATCGGACGTCCGAAATCATCCCGCAATGTCTTCACCGTATTATCTTTGTGGTTATACACATAAAGGGTATTGCCGGAAGCGATATAAACATACGGACGATTTTGGCAAAAAGCAAATTTTGTCTTTTCATCGATAATTTCGGGCTTTGGAAACACCTCTTCTCCTCTGGAATAGAATCCTTTGGGAGACTGCCATCCCCAAAACAAGAATTTCTGCACATAAATGGTATTGCCTGTATTAGACTTCAAAAATACGACATAATCGTCCTGAGGTGTATCAGTAGCAACCGCAGCTCCATCCAATACGGTTTTACCCATATCAGAAGGATTAAAAAACGATTCCGCAGTGTTATCATCACCGAATTTGTTCAGCGATCCATTACGGAATACCACATAACTGGAACTCAATTTATCAAAACCGATCACTTCATTGGAAAATAACAAATTTCCCCGGGTTGTCCATTGACTCAATTCGTAAGGGAAATCCCCCTGATAAGGAAAATTAGGGAAAAGTCCGTCCTGATACATCGCCCCATTAGAGGCTTCAACATACCGGACATACAATTTCCCGTTGCTGACCAGATAATCATAATTCGACACACAATTCATGCTCATCGGTTTGAAATCCGCCGGCATTCCTCCCACAAACTCCTCTTTGGTCGCCACCATTTTTTTCAAGCTGTTCCCATCCAACTCTACGGAATATTCCGGTCCTTTCTGGCAAGCCACAAACACCTGTCCCACATCTTCCGACCAAGGCGTCCAATGTTCGTATAATCCGACTGCACCGCCTGCCAGATCTGCATCATTGGCCAAACGATAAGCGTCTTCGTAAACGATCTTGTCATTCCTGACCAACGACAGCATAGAAGTCTCCCCCTGATCTGCCAACAACATCCACCCCCTTTCGTACACCGAAGATACAGTCACCCTGAACTGGGTGATGTATTCCACTCCGGTGTCCTCATCCGTAATCACAAACTCCGCATACATATTTGCTTTCACCGGAAGATCTTTCACCTGTTCGGTCAATTCAGCCTTATCGGAAACAGATATCCCGTCCACTTTCCAGGAATAGGTGTAATTTTCCAACTCTCCGTAAGTCCAGGTCACCGACGGGTGAATATCGAAATTTCCTCCGTCATATACCGTATAAAATTTTTCTATACCGGTCACCTCCGGGCCGGATATCCGGATATAGTCATAATGTCCCTTATCCTCATAGCATCCCTCGATCAGCCAGCCAATCGTCAGGATAAAAAATACTATCGATTTTTTCATATTATCTGCACTTTAAAAATTAACCTCTCATTGCTACTCTCATCGGGGTCCCATCTTCATCCGTAGTCGGGTGTTCCTGCAACCAATACTTGAACTTCAAAACATAAGCACGCATCTCCGAATAACTCATCGTCCCGCCATCCCGGTCCAAAGTCATATCGGACACTTTTGTCTCTTCCATAAATAACGTGTATTTTTTCGCCGACCAACTGCCCAATCCGTTCGTTTCATGCCAATCGTCCCACCATGCAGGCTGAGTCAATCTATTCGAAACAATCACCCTGTTTTTCCGGTAAGCGTTCATCCCCGGTTTGAAATCACCGTAGTCGGTCACTTCAAAAACCAATAACAGGTCTTTTGCTTTTACGTTATCGCTTTTGTTCAACTGAATTTCCAGGTATGCGACACTATCATTGGCCAACAAGACCTGTTCCTCATCCGGCATGACAAAATCCACACCGGCTTGGGCGGTACTCTCCTCAGCCCGATACCGGACACCAAACGTCCGGTTTTCTGTAGAAAGGTTGGCGATGCAATTCAATTTCAACTTCACCGTACCAGCCGACATCGTCTGGTCGTACGCAAAAGAGAAGACCGTGCTGTCTTTCGCCGCTTTGGCAAACTGGATGAAATTATCAGAAGAATAATCCGTCACATCCACTTCCGAACAGGAACATAAGATCCCAATAACTCCTATCAATAAGATTATGCTGTTTTTCATACGTTCAATATATTTAAACTTCGTCTACAATCATTCTCGTCTCGGCAAAACTTAAGCAAACCTGGCTTTGCTCTCGACTTAATTGTTTATTTCAGGTTCTTTATGTAATCTTCGGTACGGTTACCGAATTCCACTTCTGTAGCAGGCAACGGCAGGCAAAAAGTAGCAGGACTCACCTCTATCTCATCCAATCCGACCGGCAATCCCAAACGTTTGTACCAATAGAACATCTGCCCTTCGCCCAAAAATTCCCGACGAGCCTCTATAGTCAGTTCTTCCCGGAATTTTTCAGCTGAAATCGTAGCCGATATTTCCGCCCCGATTCCCCGGTTCAGCCTCAGCTCTTCCAACAAGGCAATGGCATTTTCCTTGTCCTGGTCAAAACCGCTTTCAGCCGCAATCAGGAACATTTCGGACAAACGGATCATCGGAATCTTCCCTCCTTTGTCGGATTTCACGTCGGCGTATTTGATAGATACCTCATAACCGGCCTTACCTGCCGTAACCAAATACTGACCTCTGAAATCATCTCCGGAAGGATAAAGTCTCGACACACCATCAATCTCATAGTCTGTAGTTGTACTGGCGTCATAGGAATACCACAAATCATGGATACCGGAATAGTTCAAAGCAAACAGCACCTCATTCTGCATAATGACATCCCGGGTCTTGACCGGAGCACTCAACGCACTCTCGGGAGTGAATTGGAAGTATCCGTCTCGTAAGGCCTGGATCACTTCATTGGCATAGGTATAGGCTTTCGGATCCCCCATATAATGGTACACTCTCGCCAACAACCCGGTCACTGCCCAATAATTCATCCGATAGGCACGCGCGGAAAGGAACACGTTATCCGCATCTGTCACATAATGGTTGTACATGTCCTTAAATTCGTCCTGTACCGCACGGTCTACCGGTTTCAGCAATATCCGGGCCGTATCCAGATCATGTATCAACGCCCGGACAATCTCAGTAGTTTTCTTCTGACGGTATATTTTATCCCCAAAATTATCCGCATAAGGTAAACAAAGGGCTTCTTTATCCACGTTCCACGAGGGAGCAAAGGCCCTCAGCAAGTCGAAATGCAAAAATGCCCTCAATGCCAACACCTCTCCATAAATCAAATTGTATTCTCCTTCCGGGAAAAATGACGGCGACTGCCCTTTCAAACGCTCCAACAGCACATTGCAATTGGCTATGGTATTGTAAGACTTCAACCATAGATTAGAAATCAAGTTTTGGGTGGTTCCATTGTTATAATGGTATTGGGAACATTCATACAAATTATGAGATTTGTCCCAAGAGGCATAATAATATTGGGCCAATACGTCCATAAAACCGAAAGTCATGTGAGTTCCATAGATAGAAGCGTCTGTCATGGCCGTATAAATACCATACACGGCACTTTCGTACCCTTCCGGAGTAGAAAACAGCTTGTCGGCATTGACCTGAGCTTGCGGGGTTACGTCCAACCAATTGTTACAACTGCTGGCAACGGTACAGACAAACAGGGTCACCGCTATTAATATCTTATTTTTCATAATTCTTCTTTCTTATATATTAACAAATCATATCAGAACTGTACCTGTAATCCAAAATTAAACGTCCGGGCAAAGGGATAATCCAACCCTCTCTCCCGCTTCACCGTAGAAATCCGGAACAGATCCTCCATCTGGAAAGTTAGTTTCATCCGTTCCATATACATCTTTTTAATCCATTTTTGAGGGAAAGAATAGGATAGAGACAACGACTTGAATTGCAATACATTTTCATCTTGTACAAACCGTGAAGTAACCTCCGTCCGGTCTCTGGAAGCAATGTCCTTAAAAAAGGTATGATCACCCGGTTTCTGCCATCTGCCTTTCAATACCCTTTCATCCACATTCCGGCTCAAATCAGCATCTTCTACCCGATCCACCAAAGTCTGGTTGTAGACCTGTCCGCCCAACTGATAGAGGAAGCTGACATTCAGGTTAAACCCTTTCCAGTCGGCATTCGCACCAAAAGAACCGGATACTTTCGGCTCGGTATCTCCACATACGACTTTGTTGGCCGCACTCCAATCGTATGTCAGATTGCCATTCAAGTCATAGAATAGTTCCTTACCGTTCATCGGATTGATACCCAACGACCTAACCGCATAAATAGCCGTCGTTGACTGCCCCTCTTTGAACTGCACCAACGGTTTGGCCGTTTCCAAGTCCTCACCCCACCCCTGCTCGTAATTATCCTGTTCGTCATCCACTTTCTTGTTGTAGGATTCCAAAGAATTGGAGATTTTTTTGATTATATTCTTGTTGTGTGCAATGGATCCGAATACGTTGACCACCACATCGTTTTTCCTTAACAGGTATGCTCTGGCGGAAATTTCAAACCCCTTGTTTTCCAATTCGCCTAAATTATCCCGATAGCTTTGAAACCCGGAGGAAAGCGGTAAGGTAATGCTGCTCACTAAATCTTTGGTCCGCTTGAGATAGTAGCTGGCGTTCACCGTAATCAAATCGTTCAGGAAACCGGTTTCTAAGTTGATATCGAGGGTTTTGGTCTTTTCCCACTGCAAATTGGCATTTCCCAATGTACTCATAATGGCTCCCAAACCTCCGGCATACCATTGTCCTTTATAGTAATTGTATACATCCTGAGCCTCATAGGGTTCGAAAGAGGCCTTGCCCAAGCTACCGATATTGGCGGAAACCTTAAAGCGGCTCATCACGCCCTTGCAGCTTTCCCAAAACGATTCGTTGTGGATATTCCAGCCGATACCCAAAGAACCGAAAGGTGCATATCTTTTATCGTTTCCGAATTTAGAAGAACCGTCCAGACGACCGGAGAAATCCAGCATATAGATGTTGTTGTAAGAGTAATTCACATTGAGGAAAGCACCGGCCAAACGCGACACCCCCTCCTCTCCGGACGGTACCTGATCTTTATAAGCGTTACCGAAAGAGATATAGTCCATATTCCCGGCCGGAAAACCAATGACGCTGTAAGATTCATTCTCATAACGGGATTCCTGCATATTGGCTCCTACCACCGCATTGACAAAATGATATCCGAACGCCTGGTTGTAGCTGAATACGGCATTCATCTCCAGATCGGAACTCTTCTGCCACATACTGTAAGCCTCTCCTTTTTTCAGAACTCCGTCTCCCTCTTGATAATCGTAAGTATTGTATTGGGCAGACCGCGGATCGGTAAATTGTTCCTGCTTGTCAGTGCGTTCGGAATAGGCAACCTTGGCTTTTAAGCGGAAATGATCATTGATAAACCAATCGAAATCAAAGTTATCCGTCCATGAGGTATAAGCCGTTTCATCCTTATGGTTCAGGGTCGCTTCATAAAGCGGATTCAGATAACGAGCCGTAGTCGCTACATGAGTGTCATAAGACTCTATCAATTTTCCCTCGTCATCATGCACTCTTTCATAAGGATTGGCTGCCGCATAATCGCGGAACGAACCATAGGGAGATTCTTTGGACTTGACTTTGTCCACGGTCAGTTTGTTCCGGAACAAAAGTTTATTATTCAAATTATAGGATAAAAGGAACCCCACCCCGAAACGATCACGGGAAGATTTTTTCATGACTCCCGGATTGGCCTGATAATTCAAATCGATACCATAGCGGATGCTTTTGTCTCCTCCCTCTACATACAGGGAGTGTTTATGGCCGACAGCCACTTCCAGCGGCTGGGACAACCAATAGGTATCCACCCCGCTTTTGACCCGTTTCAGACGATCGGCATAATCCATTCTCAACTTCTGTTGAGTATCCATATATTCGGATTCATAAAGTCCACCGGCCACCTCCGCTTCCAGCTTTTCCCTGGCATTCAACAGATGATAATCCGATAAATCAGGTGCACTGATAGCCACGTTCAGATTATAAGAAACCCTCAATTGGCCTTCCTGCGGAGCCTTGGTTGTCACGACCACCACTCCGTTGGCAGCTCTTGATCCGTAGATCGCTGTGGCAGAAGCGTCTTTCAAAATCGTCACACTCTCGATACGGTCCATATTCAAGTCGAAGATTTTCTCCACATCCACCTCATATCCGTCCAGAATAAAGGTTGGCAGGTTCGGATCATTTTTCAAATTGGCTTCCGACAGTCCTTCAGCACCAAATCCGGAATTTCCCCGAATCCGGAAATTCGGCATGGAGTTCGGATTAGACCCCATATCCACATTGTCTTTCAAACGGAAAGAGGGATCAAACACCTGTAAAGCACTGAGCAGGTTATTGGAAGAGACTTTTGCCAATTCATCCTTACTCACCACTACGGCATTTCCGGTAAAACTGTCCTTATTTTTAGTAAAATATCCATTTACCACCACTTCTTCCATTTCAGCCACATCTTCCTCCATCACAATATTCAGTACAGGCTGTTTCGTATATTTTACCTCCTGTTTTTTCATTCCGGTAAATGAGAACACCAGAACCATATTTTCCATCTCAGGCAACTGCATTTTAAACTTACCGTCTACATCGGTCGCCACCCCGATGGTAGTACCTTTAATAAAAACGGAAACACCCGGCAGCGGATTGCCTTCCTTGTCTTTAACGGTTCCCTGCAAATCGAGGGCAGTCTGAGGGAGAGCGCTACGGCGGTTGATGACGATGATCTGGTCCAGCAGTTCATAGCGCAAATCCGTCCCCTTCAAGCATTCATCCAAGACCTTGGAGATTTTTGCATCGGTCATCTCGATGGATACCGGTTTCAAGCCATTCAACTGTTCGTTATTATAAACGAAAGTATAACCGCACTGAGCTTCTATAAGTTGAAAGATCTCATGCAAAGCCGTCTCTTTCACCCGGATACTTACCGTGCCGGTTTGTGCGTAAGACATAGCCGATACCTGCATCATACCGGCCCAACAAAGAAATAAAATCAACTTCATTTTTCTCAAAAATTTTCCGGGAATACCCTCTTCCGGATACCACCTTTTTCGATTTTTTTTCATAAATTTGTTTTTAACAGATTAAACACCTTGTTGTTTAATTTAGCCACCGGAAAGGACCAGTTTCCGGTGGCTAGTCTTTTATTAAAATTATAATATTTGCTTTCCTCACGAAATATAGGGACGTTTATTCAGATACGATTACCGTTCGCCCAACCACACTAAAATGTACCAGGTGAGTACGTTCCAAAAATTTCAACACTTCATTAATCGTAGCATGCCGGGGAATATTGCCCGTAAAATGCAAATCTTTTACTGCCGCATTCTGGTAGAAAATTTCAAAATCATACCAACGAGACAAGATCGACATGACCTCTTCCAATCGTTTTTCACGAAATACAAATCTTCCATCCTTCCAGGCAATCTGCTCGTAGACATCCGATTTCACTATTTTCACCCCTCCCTGATCGACATTAGCTTCAAAACCGGGAGAAAGCGAATAAGCCTTACCGGCGACATTCAATTTTACCGCGCCCTCGACCAAAGTAGTCTTAACCGCCTCATCATAAGCATGTATATTAAATGAAGTACCTAAAACCACGACCTCCACCCGATCTACCTCTACCCGGAAAGGTTTAGCTTTATTTTTAGCCACTTCGAAATACGCTTCACCGGCCAACTTCACCCTTCTTTCATCGCCTACAAAAGTGTTCGGGAATTCGAGTTTCGAATCGGAATTCAACCACACTTTCGTACCATCCGGTAAAATCAGTTGATATTCTCCTCCCCTCGGCACCACGATCCAACTTTTTTCCACCGCTACTGCTTTATCGGCCAACGAATCACCGGGCAATATCATAACTCCATCTTTTTCCTCTTTTAAAACCATCCCCTCGATTCGTTTCTCCTGCTTGTTCCCGGTATTTCCCAAGGCAATCCGTTCACCGCTTTTCAACTCGATATAAGCTTGTTTATATCCCGGACAAATGGTATCCATAGAAATAGCGGCCAATGTCGATTCCTGAGGCTGTGACACCTGAGCCCTGAAATACAACCATACCCCCAGGCATAATCCGAAGAAAACAGCTGCATAACGCGCCACCCGAATATACCACAAACGACGGGAAGAGCCGATACCCGTCTTCCGGCAAATCACTTTCCAATCGGTTTCCTTTTCTTGCCGTTGCCGATATTCCAACTTTGCAAACAATATTTTTTTATCCCTGATTCGCTGAAAAGTTTCCCGATGTTTCGGCGATTCATCCAACCATACCCGCAATTCTTCCTCTTCGGCAACACTAAGGTTGTCTTCCAAATAATTTTTGATCAGGAAAATTTTACGCTCTATTTCATCGTAATTATTCATAACGTCACAGACTTTTAGCTCTTTTAACTATAATACAATTAAAAAGGCCAAGAGAATGACAAGGAAAGTAAAAAAAGAGAAAAAAATTATCACAGTCCCAACAAGACTGTGATAATGAAAAGATTATCTAATTTATTTTTTAATGTTTTTCGGGCCCTGGCTTTATGGGTTTTCACCGTATTCACAGAAATCTGCATGATTTCAGCAATTTCGAAATTATTTTTTCCCTCCATATGGAAATATACCACTTTCCTTTGTTCCTCGGGTAATTTTTCAATTTCTTGTGCAACAATACGATGTACTTCTTCTTCAATCACTGTATCTTCGAAACCCCCTTCTTCTTCCATTTGCAGATACTCCTGAATATATTTTTCCTCGACCCGTTTACTTTTCAAGTAGTTGAAACAGCGGTTACGAACCACTTGATAAAGAAACATTTTCAGGTGTAGTTCAGATTCTATAATCATCCGGCTGTTCCACAAAACAATAAAAGCTTCCTGAACGATATCATGCATTCTTGTCTCTTCTTTTATAATCCGCACCACCCAAAGACATAATGCATGATAATATTTCTCGTAGTATTGCCGAAAAATACGTTCATCTCCCTGTTTAAATAATGTGAACCGATCTTCTTTCTCCTCTACCATAAAATAAAACATCTTACGGCCTACGAAGATAGAACAATATTTTCAACAAACACGCTCTGTTTTTCAAATTTCCTTTTGCCTACTCGATCTTCAAATCCTGTAAAACCAATCGTTCTTCGTATTGAGGTTCGGTAAACACGATACGCAAAGCCTTGATCGGAACCGTACAGATCACTTCACTGTCCCCTTCGGCATCGAACCAGCCGGAACGTATAAAACGCTCTCCATCCGTAGATATTTCGACAATAGCATGGGTAATGATATAATGGCTGGTCTGGTAAGCTCCACTCTTAATCGTTATTTTACGGCAATCCAAAGGTTTTTCGAATTCGAACAAAACGGTATCCCCGTCTTTTACCCGCCGATTACTTCTGAAAAAAGTTTTTTCGTTTCCATCCGCCAGCAACTGGGCCGGACATTTCGGATGAGCATCGATAGTCGTCGTCACCTTCATCTCCGGATGCAAGTACTTTTCGATACCGACAGCAATACTTCCCCAATGCGGCGTAAAAAATGTCTTAAACCGATAGTTTTCAGGTTGTTCTGTCTTTATCTCACCGGTATACAACGGAGAGAAACAGGTCGGTTCGTTACCATCGGCCGTGTAACGAATCACTGCCCCTGGGTAAGGAGCCGCTGCGGTCAATACCCCGTTCTGATGAGTAACTTCCGGGAAAGGTACCCGAAAACGAATGCCTTTCTGATACAAGCGCATATAATGACTCCTATCCAGACGTCCCTTGAAATCGGTCCATTCTCTTTGCTCCTGGGGTGTCCATCCGATTTCTGCCGTAACGCACAAACGCGGGAACATCTGATATTCACAATGCCAGGCCGGACGATCCATCATTTCCGACCAGATCGCCCCTTCCACTCCCAGCACATTTTTTCTTTCAGCCGGTTTCAGGCTATCGGGAATCAAGGGATTAAAAGCATATGCTTTCTCTGTAGGCACCATCCCTGCCCAATAATGTCCGCGTTCCAGCGGGGTCTGTCCCATATCGAAATAACAGTATTCCCCAGGCATCATCACTACCGGTAATCCTTTCCGGGCAGCAGCGATACCATGGTCCAGTCCGATCCACGAGAAGACTACCGTACCCGACGGCAGTTCTCCTCCGTCCATAATCTCACTCCAGCCTCCCATTTTCTTCCCTGCAGCTTCGACTAATTCCGCTACCCGGTGGATAAAATAATTCTGTACCTCGGCAGGTTTCTCAAAATGCTTCTCTTTCATCAATCCGGTACACCGGCGACAGTTTTCCCAATACTCCATCTCTACTTCATCCCCTCCGATATGGATATATGGACAAGGAAACAAGCCTGCTACTTCTTTCAGGATATCCCCCAGGATTTCGTATCCCCGTTCATTGGCAGCACACCAGGAATTCTGCGACAATTCGTGCTTCCCGGGATCTATATAATCACAAAGAATTTCAGGATAAGCAGCAGCTACCGCCCGGCTGTGTCCCGGCACTTCGATTTCCGGCATAATCATCACCTGCCGTTTAGCAGCATAACCGACCACTTCCCGGATCTGTTCCTGCGTATAGAAACCGCCATAACGGTAGTATCCCGAACAAAAAGTAGGTTTTAACTTTTCGTTCGGTCCCCTCCATGCACCGGTACGGGTCAGCTCCGGATATTTTTTGATCTCTATCCGCCATCCCTCATCATCCGTCAAATGCCAGTGAAAGACGTTCATCTTGTGCATAGCCAGCCAATCGATACAGTTTTTAATAAAATCTACCGAATAAACCTGACGGCATACATCCAGTGAAAATCCACGCCATCCGAACCGGGGATAATCTTCAATTTGCACTCCGGGAACGGTCCAGCTTACCGGTTGTACTTCAGTCTGAAAGATTTCGACAGGAAGCAATTGCAACAACGTCTGGATGCCATAGAATATTCCTTTCTCCGAAGCCCCTTGTATACGCACCCCCCACTCGGTAACTTCCAACCGATAGGCTTCTTCAGATAATTTCTTCAAGCTCTTATCGAGGCTTAAACGAATAGCCGGCTTGCTTTTTTCCGCTTTATTACTCACTGCTAAACGATACCCCATAGCCGGTTGAAGATAATCTGCCAACAACTCCCCACAAGTTTTCAAATCGTCATTCACCACAATGGAACAGGCGGAAGTGATATCGAACCGGCCATCGGTTTCTACTAATTTCACCGGCTTAGGTACGATATCGATGGCAGCCTCTACATGCCGCAAACTAACACAACCTAAAAACACGACTAACAGAAAAAGATTTCTTATCATAACATTCGAATTAAAGGTGATCATATATTGGATTCTGTTCTCTACATTCAGCATGCAGAAGATAAAAATAAAATATTAATTCTTGCTTATCTTTCAACAGTTCTCTCAATTCCCGCATGCCTTGCTTCAATAAAGTCTTTACTGTATTTACCGACACCCCCAATTCCTCGGCCGCCTCTTTATACATCTTCTCCTGCAACATAACCACCGTAACCACGAGACGGGTTTTATCGGGTAATTTTTCCAAGGCTCCCCGGATCAGTTCCACCGCGGAATCGTCCAAACGTTCGGCCTCTTCCAAAGCGATCTGATAATGAAGAAGATCCAGGCTTTTTACAGGTAATCTCTTCTTCTCGAGCCAGTTGATACAGGCATTTTTCACTACGGTAAACAAAAAAGTACCCAATGCCTCGGGAACGATACCGGCAAAGGTCTGTTTCGACCATAATTTTACCATTTGTTCCTGTACCAAATCTTCTGCACTCTGCAAATCATGCAAATACGATTCGGCAAATACCACTAAGGGTCTGTAATACCTTTCGAACAAGGCATCCATACCGAGCGGTTCTTTTTCCCGAAGTGTTTGCAATATCTTTGAATCTGACAACATGCCGGACATAAATGATGGACAAATATATATAATTTTAACTACAATTTATAATTTTAAAACTAGTGTAAAGTCCGATCCTGGTATAATTTATAGCAAAGCCATTGTTTCCGCTTTATTTTCCCAATAATATAAACTTAGTACAGATTTTGAAGATTAATTTTTACTTTTGCCGTAAACAAAACAGAAATATAAATGAAAACGATAATTTGTATGACGACACTTATCTTATCGATAACTTCGTGTAGCGAAAAGCAGGCCGGCAATCCTTTGCTGGAGCATTTCACTACCCCTCATCAAACCCCTCCTTTCGACCGCATCGAAACCCGGCATTACGAACCGGCTTTCGACCAGGCCATCGAGGAAGCCAAGCAAGAAATTAAAACGATTTCAACTTCGGCAGAAGCTCCGGACTTTGAAAATACCATTGTGGCGCTCGATCAGGCCGGAGAAAAACTGAGCACGATTTCTTCGATTTTTTTCAATCTAAACTCCGCCTGCACCAACGAAGAGATGCAACAGATCGCCCAACGGGTTTCGCCGAAACTCACTGAATACGGAAACAGTGTATACATGAATCCGGAACTTTTTGCACGGGTGAAAAAAGTATACGAATCCCGGGACCGGCAAAGTCTGACACCGGAACAATCTACTCTTCTGGAAGATACGTGGAAATCCTTTATTAAAGGAGGAGCCAACCTGGAAAGTGCAGCCCAGAAAAGATTTCAGGAAATAGCCATGGAGTTATCCCAACTGGGATTAAAATTCGACGAAAATACCCTGGCCGAAACCAACGGATTCACCCTCCACATTACCGACGAAAAAGATCTGTCAGGTCTTCCTGAAGGAGCGGTCGAAATGGCTGCGATGACGGCAAAAGAAAAAGAATTGGAAGGCTGGCTGTTCACTTTGCATGCCCCCAGTTACATTCCTTTTATGAAATATGCCGACAACCGGGAATTGCGGGAAAAAATGTACCGGGCTTATGCTTCAAGGGGAAACCGGGATAACCAATACGACAACAAAGAGGTGATCCGGAAGATGGTTACTCTCCGCCTGGAAAAAGCACAACTATTGGGCTATCCGACCTATGCCGAATACGTACTCACCGACCGGATGGCCCAAAACACGGAGACGGTGAATACCTTCCTCGGTCAGCTGCTGGCAGCTTCCCATCCTCATGCCCTGGCCGAAAAACAGGAAGTAGAAGAATTTGCCCGGCGTCAGGGATTTAAAGGCGAATTACAACGCTGGGATTGGGCCTATTATTCCAATAAATTGAAACAGGAAAAATACGCGCTCGACGACGAAATGCTAAAACCCTATTTCAAACTGGAAAATGTACAGCAGGGGGTATTCGGATTAGCCAACCAATTGTATGGCCTTACTTTTAAAGAAGTGGACAATATCGCCAAATACCATGAAGATGTAAAAACCTTCGAAGTATACGACCGGGACGGCCGTTTTCTTGCCGTCCTCTATACGGACTTTTTCCCACGCGAAAGCAAAGGCGGTGGTGCCTGGATGACCGAATTCAGAGGCCAGCATAAAAAAGACGGGCAGGACGTACGGCCGCTGGTTTCTCTGGTGATGAACTTTACCAAACCGACAGCCAGCAAACCTTCCCTACTGACCTTCGACGAAGTGACCACTTTCCTGCACGAGTTCGGACACTCCCTTCACGGGATGTTATCCCAATGTACTTATAATTCTACCGGAGGGACCAATGTCTACCGGGATTTTGTCGAGTTACCTTCTCAGATTATGGAAAATTGGGCACTTGAAAAAGAGTGGCTGGATACCTGGGCCGTACATTACCAGACCGGAGAGAAAATTCCCCAGGAATATATCACTAAGATCCACGAAGCAGCCAACTTCCAGAGTGGTTACCAAAACGACCGCCAATTGAGTTTCGGCCTGGTCGACATGGCCTGGCATTCGGTCACCTCTCCTGTCAACGGTTCTATCCAGGCATTCGAAAATCAGGCAATGGCTCCGACCGAATCCTTTCCGCCCGTAGACAGCAGCTGTTTTTCTACCGGTTTCGGCCATATCTTCGGAGGAGGTTATGCTGCCGGCTACTACAGCTATAAATGGGCGGAAGTGTTGGATGCAGATGCTTTCTCGGTTTTCAAACAACAAGGTATTTACGACCAGGCTACCGCCGAATCTTTCCGGAAAAATATCCTGGAAAAAGGCGGTTCCGAACACCCGATGATACTTTATAAACGCTTCCGGGGCCAGGAACCGACCATCGACGCATTGCTGGAACGAAGCGGACTGAAAAGTAAATCAGAATAGGACCTTCCACTCTAAAATCAAGTACAAACTTGCTAACAGCAATATAGATATCCGACAAAATAAATAAGTGAAACCAGTCTATCTGATTTCACTTATTTTCTAAAAGGGAATTCAGGTATTCGGGAGTTATTTCAGAAATAGTTACTTTTTTGCCTTGTTCTTTCAACCGTTGAATTTGCAGATTCGTCTTCTGCAAATTCTCCGATAAAGATCTGAAAACCCTTTCAGAAACCTGAATCTCCTGCGCATTTGTCAAATCACACACGTAGGCATCGTCCACCACTTTCACATGACTATAAAAACGATACAAAGCCACAAACATCTGAGCCGAATCTTCGGCAGTTACCGAAGCTTGAATTTGAGTCCCCGGAAGAAATTTCGACATATCGACGTCTAAAAACTTGTTTGTTTTGACGTATTGTTGGCGTAAATTGATCGAACTAGTCCTTTGCTTCTTATCCTGCTCATGCGAACACGATACAAACAAAACAAAACCAAGTAGATATCCTAAATAATTTCCCGACATTTTATAAAAATAGATTAAAACGTATCAATCAATTCTATTAGAGACAAAAAAGTCAATACGGTGCCCATGTCGCGACAAAACCTACATTTATATTACCCTCTCGTTCATAATATGAGGCATCAAATTTAAAAACCCACAGAAAAGGCAATTCATGCTCGGGAACGTCAACATAAAATGGAGTTCCCATCGTATGCCGATAAGGAGGTAAAACAATATACTCTTCACCCTTTTGCAATTGTAAACATTCATAGAATGCAATAACCGGAATAGAACTATTATTCCCTATCGACACACTAATATAATTATTTCCCCAAAAAGTAAAAGTTTTACTCCCTGACGGGACACCCATAATAGTGGTTCCGAACGAAGTCTCAACTCTTGCTGTACTCGTGGTAAAAGAACTTAAAATTAAAGAAATAGCAATGACACTAATCATCGATCTTAATTTCTGAATTGTACTTTTCATAATCCATTTGGTTTAGGGAATGATCTTCCTTCAAATAATAGAGGAGGAAGATCATTCAATGTAATAATAAATTATTTATTATTCTTCCTCATCATCTTCTACAGGAGGAGGTAAAGTTGCTTTGTACTCATTGTATTTCTGACGGAATTTATTTCCAGCTGCCTGTATATCCCAATTATATTTTTTAAAGAATTCGACAATAACTTTATATTTAGCAGTTCTGGCTATACTGTTGTCTAAATAATCCTTTTTGATGTTATCATAAGATTCCATAACTAAAAGACTAAGCCAATCTCCAAAATCTGTTGTAAATTTTCCAGAACCGGCTCCAGACAGGAATCCTCCGTTTTTACATAATTCATCGATTGCTTTATCATATTTTTCTTCATCACCGTCTTTTTGATATTGCTCTCTGATATTATCATAAGCTTCCCCATTATCATAAGCTTTTCCAGCCAATACAAATTCTTTGATCGGTTCATCGAAACGCTGAGCGATCATTGTCCCGAAATTTTTCCAAATCAAACCCGAAATCAGAGAATCCTGATAATAATAATCCGGGTTAGCCTCTTTAGTGACAGGCAAAGCTCCCTCCATTTGGTTCGGCCAACACAGTACAAACCGACTTCTTCCTAATTGTGCGTAATCAGCTGCCCACCAACTACCATTATAGGTTTTTACAAAAAATAATTCCAACGGGAAATAAGCTTTTGCAAACTCTTTGGAAACATTGCTCAATAAGGTCTGAGAAAAAATAATCGTATTTTCACGACAAGTATCATCGATCATTGTAGCTCCCATACGGTTATTAACATCTTCATACAAATAAGCATTGGTCACTTCATGCCAATCTGTGAAATCCATTCTCACCCAAAGGCCATAATCGTTATACATTTCTTTTACCCGCGCGTCAGCATCAGCAGCAGGGGAAAACATTTCCGGAATTCCCAGACTTTCAGAAGGTTTTAGGTCATCTTCATCGCTACAACTTACCAGACTGAAGGTAGCTAACATCACCATAATTTTAAATATACCATTCATTTTCATAATCGTTCGTTTTACAATTTAACTAATCTCTTGGATTCAAAGGCATATTCGGGCTGGCATTCTGTTCCGAAATCGGAATTTGCAAGACATACCGCAAATCGCCTTGTTTCAAAACATATTCTGTTCCATTTTTATAAGCATGCCTGATCTCCGGTTTTCCGAGACGCCTCAGATCAAACCAACGCAATCCTGCATCAAAAGCAGTTTCCAAGCGACGCTCCTCCAAAATTCGCTTCAATAAATCTTCATTTGTCTTAAAATCACTCTCTTTTAAAGCAACATAATCTTTCGTACGAATCCTGCTTTTCAGCAATTCGTTCAAATCAGCAATGGCTTTACCAGGCTCCGGTTTTTCTTTCTTCATATAAGCTTCTGCCCGAGTGACATACATCTCACTCAATTCAATACCGACATAATAACAAGGTGTCCCCTGATATCCATAAAAATGGTATACCGTCGGTCCTGTTGCTGCACTATTGGGATCTGTCAGATCGAGGAACGAATCAAATATATAACGACGATAATCGAGAATTGTATCATTACGACTACACAATTCAAGCAGAGAAGGATCCGGAGCCCCCATATAACTATCGTAATAAAACATATTCCCATTGGCTTTTCCACCTACCCAAAACAAAATTTCTTTAGTGTAATCGGTATCGGTGAAACCGTAATCTCCACCGAAAGCATACCGATTTCCTTCTTCATCGATATAAGATTGCAAATTGTTCATATCGAACAAAGATTTTGTATTCATCACATCTGTAGCAGCACTGATGGCTTTCTCCCACTCTCCCATAAATAAGTAGACCCGAGCTTTAAAAGCTTGCAATGAGGTGTAATTAAACCGATAATCGGATTTAGCCATTTTTCCTGACAACAGTGTAGTGGCATTATCTAAATCCTGATTAATCTGTTCCCACACCACCTTTACAGGTTCGCGCACATTATTTTGGGAGGTCGTCTGTACATCTTCTGCGGTCAAAGGCATAGGCACACCGGGTTTATCCATATTCTCGGGTGCATAATTTTCAGCATACAGGTTTATCAGATAAAAATAAGCATAAGCTCTCAAAGCATAGGCTTCTCCCTTCACAATTTCATACAATTCTTTTTCTGCTTCGGCAGGAATACGCTTCTCAAAATCATCCAATACCGAATTGGCATAAAAGATGGTTTTGTACAAAGTACCCCAATAAGGATCTGTTGTTGCCGTAGGCAACTCATGAGTAGAAGCCCAAACAAAAAAAGGTTCGTTAGATTTATCGATACCATACATTGTATTAAGGTTTGCATATACATTATCGGTTGAATATTCTGTCTTCATAAAAAATTCAGACTTGGGATAACCTCCGATAAGCAAGGATTCAAAATCCTCTATGGAAACAGGTATCATACTATTGACCGGTTTGATATCCAATAGATTATTACATCCTACAAAAGCCAGTAATAACGGAAATATCAAAATGGAATATAATAATTTTCTCATAATTACACGATTTTAAAATTGTAAGGATACTGAAAATGAATAAGAACGAGGTATTGGCAAATAAGTATTTCCAAAAGAAACATTAGCCGTACGTGCATCCGAATATTTCATCTGGGAACCCGTAGCTTCCGGATCCTGCCCTTTCAGTTTACGGTTATGCCAAGCATGCAGATTGTTTCCCTGAATCATGAAACGAATATTCTGAATCCCCTTAGCTCTCATCTTATCTGAAAATAAATCATAACTCAATGATAAGTTTTGCAAGCGGACAAAGTCACCTTTCACTGTTCTCAAATCGCTATTATCATACATCTTAGCATTATAAGGACTTCCTCCGGTTACTTCAGGCGCCCATTCATCTGTTTCCAATACGGGAACATCCGTATGAACTTCGTCTCCGGGTTTCCTCCAACGATTCGCCCATTCTTTAGACATATTTTTGGTAGGATCAGGGAAACCGAAAGCATATCCTTCACTCAGATTCCGTAAACGAATCACATTACCGAAACTACCGATGAATAAAGCCGACAAGGTGAAGTTTTTATAATAAAAGCTGTTGGTAAAACCTCCCTGTAAAAGCGGTTGGGTCGTTCCGGAATATTTTAACCCTTCCACTTTATTCATTCCATACAATACTTTTTCATCTTTATCATTATAAAAAGTCGCCCGTCCATCTTCATTCAGTCCGGCATAACGATAGGACCACAAACCGTTAATCGGTTTTCCGATAACAGCTGCCGACTCATAACTTGATCGGTTAGCATTCGTTAAAGTTCCTACTGTCGGTTTCGAATATACATCCGTCACTTCATTTTTATTGTATCCGAAATTCAAATTGGTCGTCCAACGGAACTGGTCTGTATCGATATTGATCGTATTGATAGAAAATTCTACTCCGCTATTTTTCATTGCCGCCCAATTGACAGAAACTGTATTAAAACCGGTAACCTGGGATACTTCTTTCGTACCTAACAAATCCACTCCTTTTTTATAGTAATATTCAAGAGTACCGTAGATTCTCCGTTTCAAAAATCCGAATTCCAAAGCAATATTGGATGTATAATTTTTTTCCCACTTCAAACCCGGATTTTTCGGGGCACTAATGGTCAGATAACCTTCGGGATTTATCCCATCGGAAGTAGCCACTCGAGTTATCAGATCAGAATAAGCCTGTGAAGCAACATTTCCCTGACTACCATAAGAGCCGCGCAAAGTAAGATAACTTAGCCATTCTTTATCTTTCAGGAAATTCTCTTCTTTCATCTGATAATTGAATCCCACCGACCACAAAGGTTGGAATAAATCGTTGGTTTTAATACCGAAACGATTAGAGCCATCCGTACGTGCATTGACACTAATTGTATAACGATTCATCAATGTATACCCTAACGCTCCAAAATAAGAAACAGCAGCTGTACGATCAAGATTTTCATTCCAATAAGGGGTACCTACATGTTTTATCAAGTCCCATTGCGGCACCATTTGATGTCCCCGTTCATGCGTATACCCATAAACGGTATTTTTCAATTCTTCCCGTTTAGAAGTACGGATTTCCGCACCGATCATAATATCGATCCGGTGGATATCTTTAATCATGGGCATATAAGAGAGCTGATTCCGGAAAGTAATCGAACTGGCATTTACATCATTATCTCCCCGATATCCTCCATCTTTCCAAATATACACCGGATAATATCCATCCAGCTGATATACGTTTTCTTTTCTTTGTCTTACAAAATAACTATCTGAGGTTGCAACATCCGTATCTCTTGTGTTTTGTTTGTTAAAAGAAAACAAACTGGTAAATATCAGATCGGGGAACAATCGCCACTCAAAATCCAAATTACCGGTCACTCCGAAATTCTTAGAGTTTCTCCAACCTTTATCCCGATTTTCCAAGAAATTGTATTTCACACCGTTATAATACATATAATTATAATCACCGTTTTCGTCATAAGCTTTTTGAGCACGGGTCGTATAAATAGCCCATTCATAAGGATTTTCCCATGAGTCAACAGCAAAAAAACTTTTATTATCCCGCATCGAAGCATTCAAAGAAGCACCTAAACGGATATTCTCCCTGAGGTAAGTATTCACCTTTACCAAACCGGTATAAACCTGCTGTCCTACTTCCTTGGCCGTATGTTGTTCGTCCATATAACTACCGGAGACATAAAAAGTAGTCTTTTCATTACCCCCCGAAATACTCAAGCTATGCCGATGAGTAATAGCATTTCGGAATAAATATTTAAACCAATCGGTATTCACCGTTTCCAGTTCCTTTACTTTATCTTCAAATTGGCTCCAGGTCAATTTACGATCGTGTACATCTACAAAATAGCGTTCAAAATCCGAGCAAGTACCGTATTCATTGGCTTTAGCAGAAGAAGTATTCAACACTCCTCTTTGGATCATCTCCATATTGACGTCGATCCGTTCCTTGGAATTCATCATATAAGCATCTTTCAGTTCCGGACGCATCCCTACATGTACACTCCCGTTATAGGTTATTCGGGTTTTACCCACATTTCCTTTCTTCGAAGTGATCACAATCACACCGTTAGCGGCCCGAGTACCGTAAATAGCAGTAGCAGCAGCATCTTTCAGTACGCTGATGGATTCGATATCGTCGACATTTACGCCGCCGATACCGGAAGCGATCAGGTTACGGTTAGTCAGTATATCATCCACCGTCGCGTCTACCGGATCATCCAGAATCACACCGTCTACCACCCACAAAGGCTGTACATTCCCGCTGATAGTCGACGTACCCCGGATTCGGATCTGAGGCACAGCACCCGGAGCTCCGGAAGTGCTCATAATGGTCATACCGGGTACTTGTCCTTGCAAAAGTTTATCGATATTCGGTTGATTCACCGTTTTCAGGGTTTCCATATCTACGGTAGTAATGGAAGAAGTCAGTTTCCGGCGCTCGATTTTCTGGTAACCGGTGACAACTACTTCATCCATTTCGCTCAGCTCTTCTTCGAGGACGACATCGAGTTCTTTTTGTCCGGCATAATTCACCTCCTTCGTTTTCATACCGATAAAAGAGAAGCTCAGGACCATTCCATCGATTTTAGGAATTTCTAATTTATAAGTCCCGTTTACATCAGTTGCAACTCCCAAAGAAGTTCCTTTCACAAGCACCGAAACACCCGGCAGGGGGTTACCGGCTTTATCCGTCACTTTCCCGGATAAGACTATACTGTTCTGCTGAGCAGCAGCGGCTTTAAAAATGGTGATAAACTCTGCATTTTTTTCGAAAGTCAATCCTTTATCCGCCAGAATTTCTCTCAACACATTGTCTAAAGTCACATTTTCAAAGGTAGCTTTCACCTTTGCATTTTTATCCAGCATATCGTCACTGTACATGACGATACAGCCGGTTTGCTTCCGGATTTCTTCGAACAGGTGCTTATAGGTCGTTTCTCCCAGTTTTACATTCACCCGATATTGTGAAAGTACACTGGCACGACCACCTAAAACAAATAAGCACACAAAAATTACGGTTAAACGCATAACTAAAAAAGTGTTTCGAAGCACATTTCCTATCGGTTTTGTGCCCATACAACGATTTTTTTCCATAAATTTGTAAACATATTTTTATTAAACATCAATCAGAGGGTCGGTTAGTGGTTACGACACCAGCCGGCTCTTTTTATCTTATCGGTTATAAACCCTGACCACATTTTCCTTGACTTCAAAGCGCACATCCGAAGTCTTCTCGATAAAGTCGAGCATAAACTGCAGGCTATTATTCCGTTTGATCGCTCCGGTAAATTTTTTCTGCCCGCTAGCTGCATGGATAAAAAAGAAATCCACATCATACCAGCGACTTAATTCGACAGCCAGATCCTCGAGTTTCATCCCTTCGAAATCGAAAAGGCCGTCTTTCCAGGAAGCGTAACGACCGGCATTTACCTCCCTGCAATTCATTTCTTTAGAGACATTGTCCACTTGTACTTGCTGCCCCGGTTTTATATATTGATTCCGGCCGGCAGCTTCCACCACAACAGCTCCTTTCAATAGGGTGATTTCAGTGTGTCGTTCGTCCGGATAGGCCATAACATTGAAGGAAGTTCCCAACACCGTTGTCTGTGCGTTAGGAGTATGCACGATAAAAGGCCGGAGCGAATCCTTTACCACCTCGAAAAAAGCTTCTCCGGTAATAAATACTTCCCGTTTGTCCGGTCCGAAAACAACCGGATATTTGATCTCGCTTTCGGCATTAATCCACACTTTCGTACCGTCGGACAAGGTCATAACGTATTCTCCGGCACGTGGAACACTTAACAAATGGTATTCCAACGCCTTTACTATAGTATCTTTAGCCCGGTACACTAAACCGGCCATCGAATCCCCGGTTACCTGTACAATTCCTAAATCCTTATCGACCGCACTCCCCGAGACCAGTTCGACCTGTTTTCCGTCTGCTAAAGTCAGGATTGCTTTTTTCTCCCCGCTATTTATTTGTTCAACAACCTTTTGTGGGCATACTTCCGGCTGTTTATCGGAATGCAACAGCCAATAAGCCCCGATACAAATCAAAAAAAGTGCAGCCACCCCGGACAATAGTTTTCTTTTTCTGAAAACTATCGTTTTTCTATCGTTTTGTCCCTTGACCTGCTTTATTGCCCGGGATACATCGATCTTCTTCCATTCCCCGGCATAATATAGCCGATAATAAACAGCACAATATTTCCGGTAAATTTCTAAATGCCCTTCATTCTCTTCCAGCCAGCAACGTACTGCCCGTTCCTGTTCATCCGTCGCCTTTCCCTGCAATAGCAATGGAATCAATGATATAATCTCTTCCTCTCCCATTAAAAACGATCAATTCTTTGGACGAAGAAAACGGATAAAACAGAATAAACGGATAAAACTGCCGGATGGTAAAATGAGGAACGTATTTTCGATATAAAAGATTGATCAAAAAGAATTTAAGATAGTGGGCTATAATCGGGAAAAGGAAGTATAAATCCAAAATAATATACGAACGATTCTCCATATTTTAACAATAAAAAACGATCGTTTTTTATTGTCTCTATAAGAGAAACAGATTTTTTGTAAAGAAGGGTGAATGAAGAAGATATTTTTTTCTATTTTTAGGAAATAGTACACAGTTATCAGAGATAACTTTTAGAAATATTATACGGTTCAGTAAATTTATAGGTAGATTTATTTCGTTGCTTATTCGTCTCCGGTGATCGGAATTGGCGACCCGGTCTTGATTTGAGAAATAACATTCTATCTGGAAATAATCCGGATGATCCGGTTTCTTATTGCTGTAAATTTCTGTTTGTTTTTCTTTGCCGGTTAGCTCTGCCGTTAGATGAAGGGTTTTATGCCGGAAGACCATTGGAGCGGGAACGAGTGTCCGGTTAGGGTTTCCGAACGCCCGACCGGTGGTGTCTGACGAACGCAGTGAGGAGTTCCGCCGGTCAGTGAAGGAAAGCCTTAACGGACCGGTCCAGGCGAACCGGTCTGACGGCATAAAAACCGAAATCGGAATAGAAAGAAAAAAATTAAACCTACATTTTTTAACTCATAAAATCAGGCAAAAACCAAACGATAGACTTTTACCTGCTTAAGATGCCTTGGTCCGATAACCGGCTACTTTTGCTTATGCTTTTGAAAGTGAATCCAGCAGCGTAATAATTTCCGTAGAAGACGGTCGGGGAGCATAGGCATCGATGATCTTCTGCTCTTTATCCACCAAAATAAAACGGGAATATAAAACAACTGCCATCCCTCTGCCAACTCCATATCGACAGAATTATATTGTGTCAACGGACTATTTTTGTGAGCGATATAGCTTTCCCAGGCTTCTTTCTGCTCATCCCGGGAAATCTGTAAAAATTCGATATCCGGATATTTCTCACTCAGGGCTGTAAAAGCCGGTGACTCTTGTATACAAGGTCCACACCAGGTAGCCCATAAATCGATATAAATCAACTTACCTCTGAAATCACTCAATTTCTTCTCATTCCCATCCACATCCGTCATTTTAAAATCAGGTGCCGGTTGACCGGGTAATAAACGGGCCGCTTGTTCCAGCTTCTTTTGCAACTCTACAGCAAAATCGGCCTGTTGCATCCGATTACCGACCGTGCGGATATCGTCGACAACCTGTAAGTTCAGATCATGTCTTAAAGCCGATACCTTCTCAAACCCCTGATACAATTCCTCACAACGGGGACTCATCCGATAATCTTCAAAATAACTTCTGTATTCCGGATCTTCCCGGTAAAACAGAATATTCCGCACGACAGCCACCTCCAGAAAGCGGTCTTCGTTCAAGTAGTTCAATTTCTCTTTTACCTCAGACAAAGCTTCTGCGCGATAAGTCTTTTGTAACTCCCTGGTTTCCTCCCTGCTTTTCCCCCGAAATTCATCGGCATACGATGCATAATACAAATAACTATTGATCACATCGGCATAGATACGTCCTTTTTCCAACGCTTTAAATTCCTCAGATACATTTTGCAAAGCCTCCAGCTGTTTTTCCCTTACTTGCGCCAGCGAACCGATCAGTTTCCGGGTTTCACGGAAATCGGCCTTTACATTCGATCCCCCTTCCAGATAAGACCCTCCTTTGGGAAATAATCGCTCTTTCATATAGGTATTTGCCTCGGCACCCACTCCCTCAAAACGGGCCTGCCGGTTGTCGGTCGTGATATACATCTTCAGCTCATCGCCGGGAGTCAGGTAAAGCGTATTCCGGCTAATCGAGTAATATTCCGGTTTTTCCAATGGTAAAACCGTATCGAAATGTCCTTCCGCATCGGTATACAAGATGATATCACGGCTATCTCCTATCAAAGAAGCTGCGCCATCATACCGCATAATCACACCGGCACGTCCCATGTCGACCAATTGCCCGCTCAAGTGAACCGTATTCTTCACCGGTTGCTGACAACCGCAAAGACAGACAATCCCTAAAATTAATCCGTATTTCATAAATGCTGAGTTAAAACAGGAACAACGGATAAAACAGGCACAACGATAAAGAAAGTTTTTATCTGTTTTCACTGTTTTATCCGTTTTCACTAATTAACTGTCAAATAAACATAATATCTTTGATACTGCCAAATCCTTCGTGTACTTGTTCGGAAGGGAAAGTACCGTTCTTATCTACCCTACCCGAAGAGTTGAGGTTCAATACCACAAATTCGCCTTTTCCGTTCGGCAAATTGAAAGCAATCCCTAAGCTACGGAATACAGAATGTCCGTAATCCGAGAAAGTGTCGTTATAATCTGTCTCTCTTTTAGAACCGACGTCTTTCCGGGCAAAACGCATGATTTCTACCTTAGCAGTCGGATCCGGATGTTGATAAATCAGGGTCGAAGTACCGCCTGCCCCGAAATCCAGCCGATAGATTTTATTATCGACTGCATAAAACAGCAAACGGTTGAACGAGCAACTGGAAGCCATCGGCGTATTGACCTCTATACCCGAGGGCAATGGGAAAGCAGCATAGTAAGTGAAAGGATAATCCTCTTCATCGCTTCCCCACAACGGATAACCGTGAAATTCATATACATAAGCATAGTTGATCGTCTTATTGATCGTAAAAGCATAGGCAGCCACCCGGGCCTGAGGAGCTCTCATAGACGAACCATACCAATAACCGGTTCCCATATAGACCATCTCCTGATTGGCATCGATCTGATTCAAATCGATGCCGGGAATATTGTTTTCGTCCTTTTTCACAAAATCCATCGTACAATAATTCTCACTGGCCTCGTCGAAACTGGCATATTGCATATTCGAACTATTATCATTCCGGAAATGCAGGAAACGGTGGCCTTTGCTATCGTATACCAGAGAAGTCCAGCCGACACAAGTACCGTGTGTAATATTGTAATCTCCCAATACCTGGGGCGACGGATTCACCCGGTAAAGTTTGGATTCATAGGCAGATCCCTGAAACAACGATCCGTTGCAAATACAAATCCGGCCGTACATCTCACCTTCACAAGCACCTACTTTAGTCACATCGAAATACGGAGCATGATTCGGGAAAACATAACGCGGGACACTATCGTACAGCATAAATCCTTTATCCTGCATCAAAATTCCCGACTCTTCGGGATCATCGGTGAAGCAATAAAATAAAGTCGTCGGACTGTACTGGGGATTATAAAAAGCATTGAAATAGTTAGCAGATCCCAGGCGTACCGGTTTGCCTTTCAAATGTTGTCCTCTTTCTTTGAAATACACATCTTCGCTGACCTCCATCCGATCGCCGATATATTCCACCGCTCCCAGTCCTGTTTGTCCCTCTTTGGAATGTAACACCATCCAGGCCCCTTCATACGGTTTGGCTACTTTCAGTTTCACCGGAAACAGATAACTTGCTCCTGTTTGGGTGTCATGGATATAAAACCGGAGATAATGATTGTAAGAGAATTTTTTATCGGCCGGATCGATCCTGATAGCGACTGTATCGGCTGTGCTGACCAGATCACCTTTAAACTGATCCGAAGCACTATTATAATACCATTCGAATTTCAGATTGGTCGTATCGGTTGCTAAAGACTGCCTGATTTCCGGACGGATCACAAAAACCGTATCGACTTTACGTACACCGTAAGTTTCTTCCAACTTCACTGCGACTTCGTTGATTGTCTTATAATCGTAATTTCCTTCATCGTCGTAACAACCGATCGCCAGAGACGATAAAAGAAACAGAAATATATAAAATAAAAATCTACTTCTCATAATTCATAAAATTTAAGCGGGATCAAAACTGATTAAATTACCATTTTCATCTTTCAGGTGATTATCCGGATTCATCGTGTTATAATATTCCAAAGCTTCCACCAATTGCGGTTTGTAGCGATTGATATACCCCGGTCCATAGGTCAGGATACTCAGGTTCATCATTTTAAGGGTCATAATCATAAACCGGGCTTTATTTTCACTGTACGGTCCGAGATAAGGGGCTATATAATTTTCCCAATCCCCCTCATATAATCCCAGCATATCGAGTGTAACCTCATCGGTAATGGTCAACTCATAATGCCGTAAAGTATCGATTCCTTCGGCTACATCCGAATTGGCATAATCGAAAACCAGATCGGCCTTATACTCTTTATGCCGTTCTGCCGGACGATTTACTACCACTTTTAAAATAGCCCGGTAAGCCGAATCTTCGATCACATAAGGATTTAAAAAGCTAACTTCGGCTTCCGGCCAACCTCCGACAGGAACCGATTTCAAAGAAACTTTCAAAGGTTGGCCGGCCGGTGCTCCCAATAACCTGATCCGAACCGTCATCGTATCACAGGAAATAGAATCTCCTTTCAGATTTTCTCCGAAATTCAGGGAAGCAGCCAAAGTGGTAGGGTCGTAAGTGTCGCTTCCATTCTTGTCCACACCGACAAAACTAACACGTGGAATATCGTTAAATTCCAGCATATCTGCATAATGGCAACCGGTAAACAGCCAGGAGCCCAGCAGGAATCCTAAAATATATTTCAAACAAGTATTCATATTCTCTTTCATTTTATTTATCCACTTTACCAAATTCTACTTCATTATCAGGAATAGAGAAACGATAGTTAGCTTCCGTCATATCGATTTTCAACGGACAATCCTGGAAAGTTTTATAAGCATGCCGTTTGTAATAATACCACAACTGACCTTCTGCATAAAATTCTTTCCGATACTCTTTCATGATATTATATTCCCGGTCATCTTTACTTTTATAGACGACATCGTCACAACCCCTGGCGGCTCTTACCTGCGACAACCAGTTGGCAGAAACCTTATCATCGCTTTCACACTCGGCCAGGATATAGTACATCTCCGACAAACGTATTAAAGGAACCGTATTCTGTACAGCACTCGAAAAAGCCCCTTTCTGCTGATATTTCAGAGAAACAGCCGATTTGGCTTCAAACGAAAATCCCTGTCCTTCGCGGTAACGCATATCATTGGCTCCATCTACACTTACATCGAACATTTTGTCCACCCGTGATCTATCCTGCAAATAATAGAAAGTACTGGAAGGAGAAACCTTAAAATCGACCTCTACCTGGTCATCGAAATCAGGTACACTGATCGAAAAGAGCAATTCGGTAGAAAAAATCCGGTCGGTAGAATTATCCATCACCAAAGCGAAATAATTATTTCCTTCTTTGTCCTTCCCATCGATCACCGCCTTGGCCATACGTGCAGCATTCTCTTTATCGCCCTTCCACAAATATACCCGGGCGGCCAAAGCCTTCACAGCGTACTGATTCATCCGCTTGAAACGGTATCTCAGGAAATCGTCCAATCCCAAAGTTTCGGTCGTAAAGCCGGAAGGGAATTCGATATACATGGGGTCTTTAACCAATAAAGCTTCGGCAGCTTCGATATCTCTGAGTATAAATCCGATCACTTCTTCTGCGGTACTGAACGACTTTTCTTCCCGGTTAAATTCCGTACGATAGGGCAGAGACAACGACGAAGGACCTGCCTGGGTATCGTAGATCGGCCCGTAAAGTCGCAACAGATCGAAATAAACAAAAGCCCGTAATCCCAAAGCTTCCCCTTTCATGATTTCATAATAATCGGGAGTAGTGAGTACCTCTTTATTCTTATCGATCCACGTCAGGAAATTATTGATATTGGCAATGACTTTATACATATTTTTCCAGATCGAATTGACATATCCTTCGGTCTTTACCGAGGGAAATTTATACCAGTCATTATCGGCAAATTTCAATTCGGGGATATCGGAACCTCCTCCCGGCTCATAGCGCTGCGCCAGAATATCCGTAATCCCGTAAGATAACTCTCTGCCATAAAGATCTTTACTGGCCAGAAGTAAATAAATACCTGTCAGATTTTCTTTGAATCCTTGTTCCGTACTGAAGAGGACATCCTCTTCAACCGCCGTCTTGGGTTTAACATCCAACCAATCCTTACAAGCCACTTGCAGCGAAGCAAGTATAAGCAAGAAACCGTATATTGCTATTTTCTTCATAATCGTTTATATTAAAATACCAGACTTAATGACATAGATACCTGACGGGAGAAAGGATAATCGATACCTCTTTCCATTTTAATCGTAGACAAGCGGACTAAATCTTCCAGATACAGGGCAACCGAAGCACTGCTCAAGCCTACTTTCCGGATAAAATCATGGTACCGCCTTTCAAACCGGTAGGAAACATTCAATGTTGAAAGGGTAAATTCATTGTTGTCCATCACGAAACGGGAACTGGCTTTGGTACTTTGTCCGTTGACATCTGTCGTCACCCCTTTGAAGAAAGTTTTATCACCCGGTTTTTTCCAGCGGTCGGTAAAAGCACGTTCGTCCACATTCATCCGCAAATTGGCATTCTCGACTTTCTCGATCAACGTGTAGTTGTACATCTGTCCACCGAATTTATAGCCACCGATCAAACTCACACTCAATCCCTTCCAGTTGAAGTTGGCTGAAAGTGTTCCTTGCAGTGTAGGTTCGGTATCTCCCAGAGGTACCTGATCGAGGGCATTCCAGTCGAAAGTACGTTTTCCATCGCGGGTCAGCAGAATTTCCCTACCCGAGGTCGGATCGATCCCGAGCGAACGTACTCCCCAGATGATCGACTGAGAATATCCCTCTACATATTTAGGCAACGGCCGGGAAGTCACTTTCTCGGCAGCTTCGGCATTCCGAACCTTCAAAGCATTGGAAATCCGGGCAATCCGGTTATCGTTGTGGCTACCGTTCAACACGATATTAAAGTTCATCTGTTTTTTCAGATTATTGTAAGGCATAATCCGAAGGGTCAGCTCATACCCTTTATTATCGATGTCTCCCAGATTATCCTTGATCGTCTCGAATCCGATAGAAGGAGCTAAAGTGAAATCGAGCAGGGTATTTTTAGTAAACTTCTTATAATATTCCACCCGGCCACTGACAAATCCCCGGAAGAAATTAAAATCCAAGCCCACGTTCCAGTTACGGGTCTGTTGCCATTTCAAATCGGGATTTCCCATAGACATCAATACCGAACCGGCGACATCCGAACTATGATACAGTTTCATCATACCGTCGTAAGAATACATCTGTAAAGACTGGTAAGGCGAAAAGCCCTGTGATCCAGTGATCCCGTAAGTTCCGCGCAATACAAACTCATCGACGAAACCGAGGCTCTTGATGAAATTTTCTTTATCCATATTCCAACGTACACCGGCCGACCAGAAAGGAGCGAAACGGTTGTTACGTCCGAATTCCGACGAACCGTCGATACGGATACTACCGTCGACTGCATACCGTTGTTTATAAGAGTAGTTTACCGTACTCACAAAACCGATCGAACGGTTCGTTCCTTCGTCTCCCGAGGTTGTCGTCGGTTCGTTCCCCAGGAACACTTCATCCATCTTATCGTTGGGAAAACCCTTGACATTTACACCGGCAGCATGGGTGTAACGCTCGTCGATATCATAACGGGCAAAAACAGACACCAGATGATCACTATTGAATACCTTATTATAACTGGCTGTCAAGCTGACATTATAATTGGTACCTTTGTTATGTGTCCAGTTATAGCTACCCCGGTCTTCCACAGCTAAACCTTCGAAATCGGTATGGCTGGACGGTTTGAACTGTTCCAGATCTTCTTCGGTTTTCGTCAAGGTGATATCGGCAGAAATACGCAGACTCTCGATCGGGGTATATTCGGCCCGGAAAGAGTTTCTCACCTGAAACTGTTTGTTCTGATCTTTCTGATGAAACTGAATATTATACATCGGATTCATCGTCGGAGTACTATAACCTCCGATATAACTGACGTACCCATCTGTAGAATAAACATGATTATCCAGCACTTTCGAAATAGCCCCGTTCTCGTCGTAAATCCGGTAATAAGGGTTCAGCATGGTATAAGTCTGAAAAGTTCCATACGGAGAGGTCCGGTCACCTACTGTAAAATCGATACTCAATTGATTGGATACCAATAATTTGTTAGTACGATAACGCAGGTCTATACTACCGCTCTTCGTATCTACCCCTGTCCCCTTCATCACTCCGGGAGCTTGATTTATACCGAAATACAATTTATAACGCAGGGTATTATCACCACCTTCCAGGTTAAAACTATGCCGGTGATTAAAAGCCGTCCGCACCGGTTGAGCGATCCAGTCGGTATTTACCCCCCGTTGTACATCGAGATACTTAGCCAGATAGAAATTCTGCAAATTACTGGCATTAGAAGCCGTATAGCGTTCGTCGTAATATCCGGCCTGACGTTCGAGTTCGAGCTTATCTGCCGCATTCAGCAGATGATAAACACTTAAATCAGGAGTCTGATATTTATAATTGCCGGAATAAGAGAACCGTAATTTTCCTTTTTCAGGAGCTTTGGTTTCTACCACAACCACTCCGTTGGAAGCCCTGGAACCATAGACAACCATGGCGGCAGCATCTTTCAGGATCGTAATACTTTCGATCCGGTCAGGGTCCAAATCGATGATCGTACTGATACCCACTCCGATAATACCGTCCAATACAAATAGAGGCTGGTTGGGACGGGTGTCGATATCTCCACGCATGATCACCACGTCCTCTCCGTCATAATTGCCCATATTAGCCTGTCCACGCATTTCGAAATCGGGTAAAGCATTGGGGTTGGATCCGGCAACGTTACTGACATTCATGCGGAATCCCGGATCGATCATACTCAAAGCACGTAAAACATTGTTGGAGGTCAGTTTTTTGATTTCTTCACCCGTAACCGTAGTGGCCGACCCGGTAAAGCCTTCTTTTTTCCGTTCGAAAATACCGGTAACGACCACTTCGTCCATCACTTTGGCATCTTCTTCCATCACAATATTGATCTCTTTTTGATTTTTCAGGGCCACCTCCTGAGTTTTCATCCCCACAAATGAAAATACCAATACGATATCTTTTTGTTCGGGAATAGTCAGTTTAAACAGACCGTCGGCATCCGTAGCGACTCCTACCGTCGTCCCCTTGATAAAGACCGACACTCCCGGTACCGTATTTCCCTGAATATCCTTTACCTTACCGGTAATTGTCCTTGCCTCGGTAGCTTGGGGTAAGACAGCTTTCATGATCGTGATAAATTCGGCATTTTTCTCATATCGTAATCCTTTACCTGCCAGGACAACATCCAATACCTGTTCGAGCGATTCATCACTGAAGTCAGCTTTGACCCGTTCGTTTTTATCCAGCATATCGTCACTGTACATCACAATACAACCGGTCTGTTTTCGGATCTCTTCAAACAGCTGCTTGAATGTAGTATCCCCTAACTTCATACTGAGCCGATACTGGGATAAACCGGTGGCATGTCCACCCACAATAAAACAAAACATGAAGAATACTGTTAAACGCATAACTAAAAAAGTTTTCCAGAGTCCGATTTTCCTATACATGGACCCATACAATCGTTTTTTTTCCATAAATTTGTAAACATTGTATATTAAACAATCATCTATTGATTATACACACTCACCGTTTTTCCATTCACTTCGAAACGGACATTAGAAGTTTTCTCCACAAAATCCAGCATAAACCGCAGGGTATTGTTCTTTTTAATAGCACCGGTAAATCGTTTTTCAGCCGCCGATTGATTAGCAAAGAAAAAATCGACGTCATACCAACGGCTCAACTGGACACACAATTGATCGAGAGTCATCCGGTCGAAATCAAAAACACCTTCTTTCCAGGAAGTGAAAAAAGCCGTATTTACCTGCCGGTTTTCTATATTCAGAGAGGTATTGTCAACCAGAACCTGATAGCCCGGAGTAATCCGGCAAGCCGATTTACCGGTTTCGACATTCACGCAACCGGTAACCAGCGTAATCTCTGTCCGTTCTTCTCCGGCATAGGCCATCACGTTAAAAGAAGTACCCAATACAGTGGTATGTGTATGAGGGGTATGCACAATAAAAGGACGGGCAGAATCCTTCACAACTTCGAAAAAAGCTTCCCCGGTAATAAATACTTCTCTTTTGCCTCTATCGAAAACCACCGGATATTTCATCTCGGTTTCTGAATTCAGCCATACTTTCGTACCGTCCGATAGCGTCATAATGTATTCTCCGGCACGTGGTACACTCAGTTGATGGTATTCCAAAGGCGTTTTCGAAGAATCTTTCACCTGATATACCAACCCGACCAGCGAATCTTCTATGGCTGTGACAGTCCCCAGGTCCATATTTACCTGATGGTCCGCTTTCAATTCCACCTGACGCCCATCCGCCAAAGTCAGTAAAGCTTTTTTCTCTCCCGATTTTACATCTTTTACGATTATTCTTTCGGGTATAACCGAATCCTCCCGGTGTATAAAATAAGAAATACACAAACCGACCACCAGTATCGCCGCCACTCCCGAAACCCAAGCTGTAAGCCGTAATCGGACGGATTTCTTTTCCAAACCCGACCTGATTTTAGAACTAGCCGCAACAGGATCGATATCCGTCCACCGGCACGCATAATGCAGTTTGTAATATGTAGCGCAGAGCTCTTTGTATAAGACCGGATTCCCCTCGTCCTCCTCCAACCAACGGGAAACTTCTTTTTCCTGCTCTTTACTCGCTTTCCCCCCTAATAACAAAGGAAGAAGTCGTATGATCTCTTCTATCTCCATTAAAAACGTTCGTTTCTTTTGGCTGGAATCCGCTACAAGAAAATGGACAAATGAAAATTGAAAACGGACAATGATTGGAAGCCCCTGTTTCCATTAAAAAACGAATAAGGAAAGTGGAATGAAAAATAAAAACAAGAACATACTCACTGATTATCAGAAGAATATAATAAATATTCCAAGTACTGTATTACCTTGCCACTTAACCAAGCGTTCCGCAAGGGCTAACGACTTTATAAACTTTATGAACTTTACAAACTTTCAACTAATTTAATCGAACGTTTTTGTTTTCGTAAAGAGAAACAGATTTTAAGAAAAAAAGGGTGAAAGAAAGCAGAACTTTTTTTCTTTTTTTTAAGAATAATTGAATTAACGCCGCAAACTGATCTTTTTCTCCTTTCTGCACACCGTACCATCATTCAATACTCCTTCCAGGATAAAAGTACAGTGGTCACAGGCATCATCCATAAAAAAGCGGACATGAGTAGGTTCGGAAGTTTTCAGCTTAATATTAGGATTCCAGTAAACGGTGGGACGTATATCCGTCGAATCGGCCATGGCCAGACGGACCGAGTCGACATCGTAACGGGGAATATAAAAATCTACCGGTTTCTGATACCCTAGCGGTCTGAATACAGATAAGCCTCTCTGTTTTAGCCGTTCCGGCCGGTAATCGAAATTTTCTGTAAATATCAACGCTCCATCCGGGGCTTCCTGCCCAAAATAAAAATAAGACATTCTTTCATCCAACAGGCTGATACTTAAAAACTGTTCCGGATTCATCATCATAATCCGGTCGAATTCTTCCGGAAAATCATTCAATACCAAATGTAGTTTTTTGCCCCGGTAAGTGATTTCTTCCCCGATCACCATAACACCGGGAATTTCCATAAGGGCCGTACGCATATCTTTCTGTTTCATAGCAGCCAACCGGGCAGAATCCAGCATATACCGGGCCGAAGCATCATAGAAAGAATAATTTTTTTTCGGAGGAGTCCTCCTGACCAAAGCTTCGTCGAGCACATATACTTTCACGCCATGGTCGTAATAAAAATCACGGCCGAATTGCTTATAAAACTCATCTTCTCCGTTCGCTTGCCGACGTTCATACGGAATTTGAATCTCAGGCGCCAGATATACTTCCGAATCGATAATCACTTCTACCCCTTTTCTCCCTTTACTATTTCTGGCCTGTACAATGAAACCGGTATTCTCAGGGAAAGAAATTCTTTCCACCAAAAAATGCCCTGTGCTATCCGCCTGCAATACATCGAACTGCATATTTGTCGACAGCAAAGTCAATTGTGCATCTTTTGCCTCTTTTCCCCAGAAGTTTTTTACTCTCCCCGAAATAGTCTGTCCGCGTTCCATATAATAATCGAGTTGTTCAAACTCTCCGGCAGCGACAGCACCGACATCGAAACGAGTCCATCCTTGTGTCAGCAGCAGAAGATCCAGACAACGGTCCGTAGCCCGGTTTACCTCCCGGAAATAAAAGCCCGGATCTTCGATATACCCTTTCAGATCGGAATTCAGCAGCAGTTCAGAAACAATATTGTCCTGCAGGGAATCGCGCAACACGGCAGCATCGTCCGTCACAGACAGCGAAAAACGCCCCTCCCTCAGCGAATCACTGCTTAAAATAAGTTCAACATCGACCGCTTCCCGGCTCATATATCCGTCCCGATCCGTTCCGATACGAAGATCCGTTTTTTCCGGATGACGGATAAAACATAACCTTTGGCTATAGATCCGGCAACGATAATCCATAAGACACAAATGCAATATTCCCTCCGGGAAATTAACGGCCGACAGTTTTCCATGCAACTTTCCCTCCAGGGGAGTACACACTAGTAATTGCCCCCGGGTATGGGCTATCAGATACAGACTATCCGGCAATACCGCCTGTTCTCCTCCGATCACCCGATAAGACAGTTCACGGCCATTTTGCCGGATACTCAAAGCTATACCGGACAGGTTCTCTTCGGGCAGAAAAAATTTTTTTTCCAGTCCCTGAGCAGACTTCACCTTCACGTAATACGTTTTCCCACTTTCCAACGGACTGTTCAACCATCCCATACCATGATGAATACTCCGGACAATATCCACGATACTATCCCGTTCGTCATACAGATAGCCTTCCACATCGACAGATAACCCATCTTTACCGATCGCTTTAAAAGCGACGGTTTGCCTTGTCCCCGGAATAAACTCCCCGCCTTCAGGAAAAAACGACACAGCATAATCGAGCGTATCGGCAGGCAAATGAATAGTCCGGCTGAATTCATAAGGGATATCGTTCGAAAAACGAATCCGGACATCCGAAGGATCTGCCAACTCCCCTATATTAATCCTGACCTTTCCGGATTCATCCGTTCGCCGGCGGTGTACTTTGCCCTCTTTGTCCTTACCGATCAACTGATAATCGACAGCCAGCTTCCGGTAAGGTTCCTTCCGGGAATTCGACAACCGGACAACCGCATATTTTTCTCCTTGTTCTTCCTGGTAAGTGACTCCGGTCAACACCTTCGAATCCGACGGATTGATTAAATGGATTCTCTTTTTATAAATATAGTCTTCCCCCAGATTCTGCATCCAGTAAGAATAACTCCGCAAAAAATATTCCCCCTGACGAATATCCTCCGGTACCTTTAAATAGCCGGCAAAAACAGAATCGATCAAGGCCAGCTTCACCTTTTTAAGCACCGAATCCCGGCGGTTGACCAGATCGACATACACGAAACGGCTATAAGGAGAAGGCCGGTGGGTAGCCGCATCGACCAGAAAAGCCCGGAACCGGATCGTATCTCCGGCATGATAAGATGGGCGGTCGGTATGCAACCAAACCTTTTCCTGCATTCTGGCCTGTCGTAAAACCATAAAGTTGTGAACGACCCGGGTAAAAAAATCCGGATTGTCCGAAGCTGTGAATCCGACGATACAACAACTTACCACCAGCCAGAATAAAAAACGTTTCATGTCATAGAAATATTTCCGGTTCCCGTCGGGTACTGAAATTCTTAAACAACAGATCGGTATAAGGAGTCTCGAACAAACGCGCCTCATTAGGACATTGCTTTACACACGCACAACACTTTATACAACGCCCGGCATCGCTGACGATCTCTTCTTCCAAACGAATAGCCTGCACCGGACAAATCCCGATACAAAATCCGCATTGTGTGCATAATTCAGCTACCGTCTCAGGAGTCTGAGGGGTTTTGGGACCTTTTACTTTATAGGGGAAATTTCCTTTTACCACGATAGGGGCCACCTCATCCAAAGTCTGAAAACGGTTCAATAACCGCCCTACTTGCTCACCGAAAGCCCGCGCTTTCTGTAAATCCGGATTATCCGGCCTTCCTCCGGCTATCGGCCGGTCGGGTCTGCTATAAGAATGTTCACCGATAAAAGCAGCGCCGGCAACAGGCACAAACCCATGAGCCACACACCAATCCCTCAATTCCAGCAAAGCATCGTCGTAATCCCGGTTACCATAAACGACCACCGCAACGGCAGGTGAATCCTGTCCGTAAATGCCTTCCATCCGCTCCAAAGCTGTTTCTGCGATACGTCCCCCATATACCGGAACGACAATTACCGTGATTCCGGAATGAATCGTGAGGTTTTCCTCCGGTTTTTCATAAGTCAGATCGGTTTCCGAAACGTGCCCGGTTCCCAGACCTTGCAAAACGGTCTCACCAATCATATGAGAAGAATGAGTCGGAGAAAAACAAATGAGATGTGCGTAATCGTAAGTCATAGAATAAAGTGTTGATTTTTCTTTTGCAAAAATAACATTAGTTACCATTTTTCCAAACGGAGTCGATAAAAACCTGACATTTTTTCCAAAGGCTCAAGGACTTGCAGAGAGAATAATCAGTTTGTAGATAAATGTATGACATTTTATGGAATTTACACTACTTTTGTGGACTGAAGATAAAAAAGCAGTTTAAGAGATTGATAATGAGTTAGATTTTTTATCGTTACCCATAAACAGGTTACGAATTAGTTATAGTACAGATGTTTAGAACTTCTGTGTTTTGCATAACCTCAAATAACTCCTGCTCTATATTGTATCGCAAAAGTACATCAAAAAAATAAAATATCAATGGATTTTGCGGGATAAAATCCATATCCCGATATTCCGTTCAGACGATAGTTCCTATCCGAAAAATGCCGCCGCATAAATTTGGCAGCCATTTCCGGATAGCGGCATAACCGGAAGAAACATTCCCCGTTACGGTGCCCTTATGCGAGCCGTAACGGGGAATAATTCTTCTATGGGCAGGTTATGCGTCAAGACATACTCCGTAGCCATATAATACAGTCTCCCTTATTCTGTCGAAAGCAAGGCAGTTCTCTTTCCCGTTTCCGTCTCTCATACCCGTTTCACCTCCATTTTATAGGTCTTTCACGGGCACTTCAGTAAAGGTAGTTTCTGTCGCAGGCGCAAAGGTATTTCCGGGATCTTAACGGAAATACAAGGTCGAGCCTCCTGTTTTTGAAAAAATCTCCACGCCTCCGGGTAGTATTTTTTCAAAAAACCTTGTATTCCCTAATCCCTCCCTTTCAAAGCACCTGAAACAGAAACATACCGAAGTGACCGAAAGACGCATAAAAAAAATGTCGGATAACGGGAGACGGAAAAGAGGTGAAACAAGCACCCAAAGCTCTCAAATCCGCATAAATAAAAATCAAAAACGATATGGCAACAACAGAGATAGCAACAAAGTTCGTGGCGTGGGAAGTCCCCGCATTGGAAACCCTGCAAGGCAGCAAGGTCTATATGCTCCGTCAGAAAGTGAGCGACCGAGAACCATTGAGCCGAGAGGAAAAAGACTGGATAACGGAACAGGTCAATCACAACACCTATTTCCGAAGCGCAATCCCATTGCAGGGCTGGCGGTTTGACTTTGCGGACATTCTCCGCACATACATCGTCAAGCAGTACGGGCAGTGGCACGAATACAAGGCGGTGGACAAGACGGCACTCCGCAGGATGATATACGGGCGGATAGAGAGAATAACGGAAATCTGAAATCAAATTTAACATAAGACGGATATGGCAAAAAGACATTCAAGGACGGCAGCGCAGCAATGCAGGTATTACGAGGTGGACAACATATTCGAGTATATGGCGGAAACCTACATCAACGGCAATTTCAGCACATTCCAAAGGCTATACAAGGAGTTGTGCAAGGATGCAAGAAAGGACTTCATGGACTTCCTTCTCAGCGAGGTAGAACCAATCTATTGGAGAGAAATTCTGAAAGAAACCATCTGACAACCACATAAAAGGACAATTATATGAATACGACAGCGCATTTCAAGAGGACAATACAAGCCTATCTTGAACAGAGGGCAGCGGAAGACAGACTTTTTGCGGAAGCATACCGCAAGGATGGCAAGAACATAGACGACTGCATCACCTACATCCTCAATTCGGTAAAGGCAAGCGGGTGCAACGGCTTTACGGATGGCGAGATATACTCAATGGCAGTCCACTACTATGACGAGGACGACATAGAGGTCGGCAATCCCATTTCCTGCCAAGTCTGTGTAAACCACATAGTGGAACTGACGGAGGAGGAAAAGGCGGAAGCGAGAAGAAGAGCCGTAGAGCAGTACACGCAAGCCGAACTCCGCAAGATGCAGGAACGGCACAAGAAGCCGACTGCCAAACAAGAAAACCAAGTCCAACCCAACTTATTCAATTTCTGATTATGAAACCGAGGAACATATTTGAAAAGGCGGTACTCGCACAGAGCGAGAAATTGCGTCCAATAACCAAAGGGCAGGAGAAATGGGCTTTCCGCAACTGCATAGACCACTATGCCTATCGCCTGCCGAAAGGTCGCACCACTTGTATGGACTGCGGACATACCTGGGTAATGGAGCAGGAGCGAAAACATTGTTCTTGCCCCAATTGCAAAGCGGAATTGAAAGTCCGCAATACCAGAGGGCGCAAGGTACAGCAGAAACATTATTTCACAGTCCTCACCACAAGCGGAGAGTATCAAGTGCTTCGTATGTTCCTGCTCATAGCCACAATGGAAAAAGGTTGCAAGGCAAAATACTATGCGCTTGAAATCGGGCATTATTGGTGGAACGCACAAGGGAGGAAAGCAATCGTGGCAATTCAGAGGACTTGGGGCAGGTATGTTGATACTTTTCTGTTCTCATCGTCATTTGCCATACGGGGAGATAATGATGCCTATAAATATGCGGCATCCTCCCCTATATATCCGAAATTCAAGGCGACAGACATTCTCAAACGCAACGGCTTCAAGGGAGATTTCCACGACATTGCTCCGACAAGACTGATTTCTGCGCTGCTGACCGACCCAATATTATGTAAGTTACTACCTAATAGGTAAATGTAAAACAAAAACAGACGATGCAGTATTGTTTGCAGTCGTCTGTTTTTTTATTTTTAAAGGGATAATTTATTTGTAATAGTCAAGACTTGTTCTGACAGCTTGTTTAGTATCGGACAAAAAAACT